>Ga0187782_10000041_pt1 | contig 67647 bp, 60 predicted proteins | sample 0715_SJ02_MP15_2_FD_132454 | JGI IMG/M metagenome (GOLD analysis project Ga0187782, IMG submission 132454) | Tropical peat soil microbial communities from peatlands in Department of Meta, Colombia - 0715_SJ02_MP15_20_MG | ecosystem: Environmental > Terrestrial > Soil > Wetlands > Peat | place... | reverse complement strand
CAGCTTGGGCTTCCGCCGATGGTCGTACGCTCTTAGCTATATCCGCCGAACCGCCGTATGCGGACCCGCATGTACGGTGGTGTGGCAGGGGAGGACGGGTGACCTTCCCCCCTATGCCGATTCCTTGGGTGCTGGTTAGGGTATCCCCTTTTCTGCTGGCGGTCACATACGCAGTACACGGTTTGGTGCTACGTTCACGAGCAATGACGCACGAAGCCCGTACCGGCATCGTAATCAGTGCTAAGCGGAGGTGTGCATGCGCGTGCTCCCGACGGGCTTAATGTTTGTGTCCCTTTTGGCTTCCACTTACGCTCAGGATAGCGCCAAGGGACCGAGCAACGAGAAAGCGCAAAAAACGTACCAGCACGCCCTAGACTATTTACACCAGCGCCGCGCCGAGTTGGCTCTGGACGAGTTCACGAAAGCGGACAAGCAGGACGACGGGCACTGCGTGGCCTGCCAAAAGCAGATGATCAAATACGGCGTACAGTTCGGCGACTGGAAAGGCGCCGAACTGGCCGGCGAAGAACTGATTGCGGAGGCGTCGAGTGACACAGAGAAGGCCCTTGCGCACTACCAACTCGCGAGAGTGCTGTTTCAAGAGGCCACGCAAAAGCACAAGGACGAACTCTTCTCGCGTGCTCACGACGAGATTGGCAAGGCGGTGACGGCGTATGCCAGCTTTCCCGAAGCCTATTTTCTGGACGGGAAGATCCTGGCGAACCTGAATCAGGATGACGCCGCCAAGGCCAATTTTGAGAAGTTCACGAAGATGCTCACGGGAGATTCGCCCGACCGGCAGCGGGCATTCCGCTATATCGCGCGTCCGGAACTGGCGCGGGCACGGATGGCGCCTCCGTTCGTGGTTACCACGCTCGACGGACAGAACCTTTCGCTGGACGATCTGGAAGGCAAAGTCGTGCTGCTGGATTTCTGGGCGACGTGGTGTCCGCCGTGCCGCGAGGCGGTGCCGCACCTGCGAAACGTAGCAAAGAAATTCCAGGGAGAACCACTGGTGGTCCTCAGTGTCAGTCTCGACGGCGACGAAGCGAAATGGAAAGAGTTCATCGCCAAAAACGAAATGACCTGGCCGCAGTATCGCGACGGAGGATTTTGGCGGCTCGATGGCGAAGCTCTTCGGAGTCACGGCGATCCCCCACACGTTCACGATCGATGCCGATGGCGTGTTGCAGGACGAACACATCGGGGATGCAGCCATCGAGGGCAAACTCAAAAAGCTGATCGAGCACGCGCGGGAATTGCATACGCAGCAGGCGATGACGAAGTAGGCCGCTAAACGCGGGGCCAGGGCGGATGATGGGTAGCGGCGAGATCACAACCCGAATCACGCCAGGGGCATGCTGGCGGCGGCATTCAGCGTAAGATCCGCGAAAAGGCGGCGTTGAAAACGCGGGTAGGCCGCCGCCGCAATCATGGCCGCGTTGTCTGTCGAGAGAGCGCGACTGGGAAAATAAATCTTCAGGCCCCTGGTGTTGGCTTGCTCCTGGAAGGTGGTGCGAAGCTGGGTGTTCGCTGCCACACCGCCGGACACGAGAATGGTGTCGACGTCACATTGCTCGGCGCCGGCCATGGTGCGTTCGACAAGATCGCGCACGACAGCGTTTTGAAATTCACGAACAAGCCCCAGGGTCTCCGGACTGCAAAGATCACGCAGGTCTTCGAATTTACGGTGACCGGAGCGCAGCGCTTCTTCCCTTCTCCGGATTTCTTGGTGGTATTCGGGATGTTCGCGGACGTGATAGAGGACGGCAGTCTTGAGGCCACTGAAGCTGAAGTCCAGAGGATTGCCTCTGGTTTTGGTGGGGCCGAAACGGGTGGGAGCCGGAGCGTGATCGGCGGCCTTTGCCAGGCGATCCAGGATGGGTCCGCCGGGATAGCCGAGTGCGAGCAGCTTGGAGACTTTGTCGTAAGCTTCACCGGCGGCATCATCGCGAGTCTGTCCCAGCTTGCGATAGGCGAAGGTGCCGTTGTCGCTGGAATCTCCGGAATTCACTTCATATAAAACTGTGTGTCCGCCGGAGACGATCAGGCAGACAGCCGGGAGCGCCGGCAAATGACCATGCTGCCGGGCCTCCAGAAGAGCGGCGTGAATATGGCCCTCCAAGTGATTGACGGCCACGAGTGGCTTGCCCAGGGCCTGCGCTAGCGTTTTTCCGTAGGTAATGCCCACGAGCAAGGATCCCACCAAGCCCGGCCCTTGGGTGACGGCCACGGCGTCCAAGTCCGAAAAATTTGAGCCGGATTGCTCCATTGCTTCCCGCACCACAGGAACGATCTGCCGCAGGTGCTCGCGCGAAGCTAATTCCGGGACGACGCCACCATATTTGCGGTGAATGTCGATCTGCGAAGCAACAATGCTGGACAGAATACGCCGGCCATCGACGACCACCGCGGCAGCGGTTTCGTCGCAGGAGGATTCGATACCCAAAATCCGTGTTTCGGGCGGCACTGTCTGGCGATCCTTGGACAACGATTTCATGCTAGCACATCGGTTTGCCGCAATTTCGCGAACAGCGTGGGATTCCGGCCGCCCGGAGTAAAACTTCCGGATTCGTTGGATTTGCGCCAGGTCCGCACAGCGCGGATAGGTGAGACAGGCGTCACAGCGCTTTTCCATACCACGCGCTATTCCTGGTTTTGGAATCCTCCCGGTTGGGAAGGAGGGCGAGAAATGGAAAGCGTCGCGCCGGTGGTCGATACACGAATCAAGTCTGTGCTGATTGCCACGGATCTTTCGAAAACATCGGATAAGCCTCTGCGTCACGCCTTGGCCATCGCTCATCATTACGGGGCGAAACTCTATTTGGGGCATGTGGTGTACTCGCTGGGGTATACGATGGCGGGCACCGAAGCGGTCCAGTTGGCGGCGGAGGCGGCGGCCCGAGACATGGAACAGTTCCGGGACGAGTTGATCCAAAATGGGTCATTGAAGGACTTGCAGTATGAATGCATCGTGCGGCAAGGCGAGCCGTGGAGACAATTGCAATCGATCATCCAGGAGAAAAGAATCGACCTGGTGGTTACCGGCACTCACGGACGGCACGCACTCGGGAAAGTGCTGCTGGGATCGGTGGCGGAACAAATCTTCCGCGGCGCCGATTGCCGGGTGCTAACCGTGGGCCCATGCGCACTGCAGGATTCGCCGCTGGAGAAAACGCGACCGTTTCGCTGTTTCTTGTTTGCGACGGATTTTGGCCGCGCTTCGTTGCGCGCACTACCCGACGCGGTGGCGTTCGCGAATCAATTTGGGGTCAAGTTGATTTTGCTGCATGTGGCTCCGGCAATTCCGATTCCGGAGAGTTTTCATTGGTCACGGACCAGCAACGATGTCAGGGGGCTGCGGGTGGACGCGCAGGAGGCCGCACTGAAGACATTTGAGGACATTACCCGCAATACGGTGTTCTCGATTCGGCCGGAATTCCAGGTGAAGTTCGGCATCACGGGGGTTACGATCCTGCAAGTTGCGCATAATGCGGGGGCCGATCTGATCGTCATGGGGTTGAACCGGACCAGGCATACCGACTCGTTTTCTCATCTGCCCGGGACTATTGCGTATCAAGTGGTATGCGCGGCGCGCTGTCCTGTGTTGACTATTCGAAGCTGAATCGGAAGCAGCGGCAGGGAAAGCGGACTCACACTGCAGGACTGACGTAGTACCTACTTGGCGCACGCCTACTGGCCATTGGTCCAGTTCCCTTTTTCGATGAGATGCGGCCGACTCCCTTTGGACACACCGTAACGGTCGTTTACACTGAGCGGAGAACCACGAATTGGCGAACCGGCGATGGCTAAGGGTGTGACCAGGGTGCCGTGGCCCCGGAATTTGGTCAGGTTGGCAGAACGGAATGCGCAAGTACTTGGAATCCGCACTGAAGCTGCTATGGGGCACATTTTTTGTGCTCACGTCGTTCTATGCGCTGTTGGCGGCGCTTCCGTACACGTACTACGCATTCATCAAAGCGGCGCCATACGCGTGGTTGCCGTGGTTTGCCAACTATCATCCGTGGCTGTACTGCGGAGCCTTGGTTTGCATTGCGCTAACGTACCGAAAATATGTGACTAGCCCTGCGTTTGTGACCTTCTTCGTGATTCTGGCCCTGCTCGGTCTGGTGCTGCTGCGAAATCCGATCTTACCGTTGCTGGAAGAGAACCCGGCGGCATATTGGACAGCGGTAATCGCGCTATGGCCCGTGGTGCTGGCTGCGGGACTCGGAGTATGGAAGGAAACTTGGGCTATCCCCGATAAGCCGGGAGGCGTGAGCCACTTCTCTTACGGAACCGCGGCATTGCTGGCAGTGGGGATTGCGATCGTTTTTGCGGTAGCCACCCGTCTGCAGATATACGTCGCGACCCGGCAGACGCCGAAATTCGACGTGAAAGCGGCATACTTGCTGGGTTGGAGCGCATTATCGCACTTCGTGGTGCTGGTGGTGGTGTTTTCGCTGTTGAACCTGGTGAGACTGTTGGCGGCACGGACAGGTCACCCGAGAGCGTGGCGTTGGGGACTCTCGTCGTTGTTGCTGTTTGCGTTTCTGTGGGTATTGGTCATGCGATTCCTGCAGAACGCCTTCAGTTTCCAAGGCTGGCAGGTGCGGCTGTATTCGGCGTCGCTCTCGGCGGCCGTGACATTTCTCGGGCTGGCCATCGTGAGCCCGTATCTTCTGGAAGAACGCAGCCAGTTGACGAAAACGAGAACGCGGGCGCTGTTGCCGGCGGCGCTTTCTGCGGTGCTGATTGTGGGAGTGTTGCTGATCCACGCGTTCATTGGTGGCGCGGACTGGAACGGCTTTTTGCTGAGCACGGTGGCACTGGTGTTTTGGATCGCCTTTGGATTTTGCGTGTACCGCCTGCACGGGCGAAAAGCGCTGTACAAACTGTCGGTGGTGTTGCTGGCGGTGCTGGTCGCGGTGCTTGGCTATGAGGGACTGCAAGCCAGCGAGATCGTTTGGGCGAAACCGCTGGGGAACACGGACGACGACGTACAGCGATACTTCGAGCAATATGCGGCGAACGACGTTTCTTTCAATCTGGCGCACCACTTACTGGGAAATGGGCAGGGCGAGCCTTGTGGTGAGGCGTGCCGGGTGATGAGGTCGTATACCAACGTCCCTAACGTGAAGGCGACGTTCGATCTGAAGCTGGTAGATCGGCTGGCGCCCACGCCAGGACCGCATCCGAATATATTTGTGATCGTGGTGGATTCGATGCGGCCGGACTACCTGGGCGCGTATAACGGCAAGGTGCACTTCACGCCGAATCTGGATGCGTTTGCGAAAGACAGCATAGTAATCCATAACGCCTATTCGCCATATGCAGGGACTTCGCTCTCCGAGCCGGCCATCTGGACGGGAGCGCTGCTGCTGCACGCGCACTATATCCAGCCGTTCTCGCGGCTAAACAGCTTGCAAAAGCTGCTTCGAACCGACGGCTATCAAATGATCCTGAGCGAAGATGAAATTTTGGCGGCGCTGGTGCCGTCCGAAGTAGACACCATTCGTTTGGATAAGGACAAGCACCTATGGGGTCAATTGGAGTTGAGTTCCACGCTAGCCCAGCTCGAAAAGGTAATGGAACAGCGGCCGGCAGACGCCCCTCCGGTGTTTTTTTATTCGCAACCCAAGAATGTACATCAGTTCGCGAGCAATTCCCTGCCCACTGCGGTGCAGGCCGGTTGGAAACCCATTCCGGGCTTCAATTACCGCATTTCCTACGAAGTGCATCAGGTGGACGGCTTCCTGGGGAAATTCTTTGCCTGGCTGAAAGCCCGTGGGCAGTGGGACAATAGCATCATCATCCTGACTTCGGACCACGGAGATGCCACCGGCGAATTCGGACGCAGCAGCCACTCGCTGATAATCTATCCGGAGGTAATGCGCGTCCCGCTGATCATTCATTTGCCGGAGGCGATGCGCAAGGATTTGGTGTACGACGATTCCCGAATTTCCGCGCTGATTGATATCACGCCGACGCTGTACTACCTGTTGGGCCACCGGCCGGTAGTTTACAACCCGCTGTTCGGGCATCCCCTTTTTGCGTCGACACTGCCGGAGTTGCATTTTTACCGGCGCGACAGTCTCTTCCTGGCATCCGATGTGCGCGCGGCGTACGGAGTTTTGGCGGACAATGGCAGATATTTCTATGCAACGTATGATTCTCCACCGCACAGCTATTTATTCGACTTGCAGAACGATACCAACGGCGAAAACAATATCCTGAATGACCGCTCGAAGCGCGACTACGATCGGCAGGTGATCGATGATTTGTACGCGCTCGGCAATTTTTATGGCTATAAGCCGGGATTCCGCTCGCTGGCCGGAGTGCCCAGAGCGATGCGGTAACGTTTGTAAAGTAAGACTGTAGGTTCAGCGGTGCTTGGCTGACGAAGCCGAGTAAAGTTTCTCTCGAATACCGGGATTGTACTTGATTGACAAACGCGCGGTGCGGCGGCTACTGTGCGTAGGCAGCATGAGGAGAAAACTTCGTGAAGCTTCGGACTGAGACCCCAACTATGGCGGATAATCGGAAACAGCCTACGGAGGAAAGACGCCTGCATCAAAAAGTGCGCAAGGCCGTTCTCCCAGCCGCTGGTCTGGGGACCCGTTTCTTACCAGCCACCAAAGCACAGCCCAAGGAAATGCTGACCGTGGTGGACAAGCCGCAGATCCAGTATGTGGTGGAAGAGTGCGTGGCCTCCGGTATCGAACATGTGATCATCGTTACCGGCAAAGGCAAGAACTCCATCGAGGACCATTTCGATTATTCGCCGGTGCTGGAGCGGCACTTAGAGGAAAAAGGGAAAACCGAGCAAGCCGAACTGGTGCGCGATATTGGAGACATGGTTCAGGTCAGTTACACACGGCAGAAAACACCACTCGGCTTGGGCCACGCGGTCTTAGTGGCCAAGGACCTGGTGGGCGACGAGCCGTTTGCGGTGCTGTTGGGCGATGTATTGATTCCCGGGCCGAATCCGGCCACCAAACAATTGATCGACGTTTACGAGGCCACCGGAACGGGAGCGATCGCGGTGGAAGAAGTTCCGCCAGATAAGACTCATCTCTACGGGATTGTGGATGGTGAACCGGCGCCCCTGCCGCCGTTTGGAGAGCGCTTGCTGCGCATTCGCGAATTGGTGGAAAAACCCAAGCCGGACAAGGCTCCGTCGAACCTGGCAATCACCGGGCGTTACGTCCTGCCGTCGGCGATCTTCGAATGCCTGGAGCGCACTAAACCCGGAGCCGGCGGCGAGATTCAGTTGACCGATGCGTTGCGGTTGCTGGCCAAGGAACAGGGCTTGTGGGCACTGATTTACGACGGCATCTCCTATGATGCGGGCGATAAGCTGGGCTTCCTGAAAGCAACGGTGGAAATCGCATTGCAGAATAAAGAGCTCGGCGAGCCATTCCGGGAATACCTGAAAGGGCTGAAGCTCTAGGCTAAGCGTCGGGGCTCCCTCTTCTTGAATTCGCCACAACCGCGGCGCCGTTCGACCCGTTCGCTAAGCCTTTCAAGCTAACGCTGCTTTGGATACAATCCGGCGCTTACTTCGCGTTAGCTGATTTTTTGTCCTTGGTTTCTTTGCTGGCGGAGTCCTTGGAGGTTTCTTTAGCGGTTTCCTTGGATTCCTTTGCCGCTTCCGAAGGTTTGGACTCGCTGTCGCTGGATTTCTTGCCGGCGTAATCGGTGACGTACCAGCCGGCGCCTTTGAACTGGATGGCCGGAGGAGAAAGCACCGGTTCCACTTTTCCGCCACAATGCGGGCATTTTTTCAGGTGCGGACCGGAAACGCTTTCAAGCTTCTCGGTTTTCTTGTGGCATTTCGCGCACTCGTACTCGTACAGCGGCACAGCCCGTCCTCCTGAGCGTGTTCAAAAAAAGCGATTATAGCATGGGGGAGAAGCGGGCTGGCAGCCATGCTAAACTGTTGCCCTACCAAATTTTATGACCGGAAACTCGCAGTCTGAAACGACACCGCAACCGGCCCTGCGCGGCTGTTTGTACCTGGTGGCCACGCCGATCGGTAACCTGGAAGATATCACGCTGCGGGCCCTGCGCCTCTTGAAGGAAGTGGACCAGATTGCGTGCGAGGATACCCGGCACACCCTGAAGCTACTCAACCATTTCGAGATTCACAAACCGCTGGTGAGCTATCACGAGCACAATGAGTTGACCCGGGCGTCGGAACTGGTGTTGGCGATGGAGCAAGGCGCGCGCATCGCCTTGGTGAGCGATGCAGGGATGCCGTTGGTGTCGGATCCCGGCCATCGCTTAGTCACCCTGGCGATCCGTCATCATATTCCGGTGATTCCGGTTCCGGGCCCGTCGGCCTTGCTGACGTGCTTGTCGGCGTCGGGATTGCCGAGCGATGAATTTGTTTTCCTGGGATTTTTGCCGGCACGCAGCGGAGAGAGGCAACGGGCCCTGGAGCGACTCCGAATCGAGGAGCGGACCCTGGTGCTATACGAAGCGCCACACCGAATTTCCGATACGGTTGCTGATGCGGCAGCCATCCTGGGGGACCGCAGCGCCTGTCTGGCGCGCGAAATTACCAAAGTGCACGAAGAGTTCCGACGCGGCAAATTGACGGAGATTTTTCAGAGCTTGCACGAACAACCCGCCAAGGGGGAAATGACCCTCGTGATTGGTCCCGCGGAGAAGGGGGCACGGGGCGTGAACATCGATACGGCGCAATCCCTTGCGGCACGGGTCGATGAGTTGATGCACCAAGCAAAAATGGATCGCAAGGAAGCGCTGAAGCTGGCGGCGCGAGAGCGCGGCATGAGCAAACGCGATGCCTACCGGCAGCTCCTGGACGAGAATCCACCGGCATCCGAAAACTAGACGCGGTGGCTATCACTAGGCGGCGGATTCAGGGTAGAACATGCGCTGAAAGCGAGGGCCCACGAACTGCACTCCGACCAGACGCTCGCCGTCGGGCTGCGAATCGCTGACGTGGATGACCCGGCCTTGCGTCTCGAAATCGTTGTCTTCTCGCCGCATAGGGGAGCCCTTCAGTTGCATGCGAATCTGCAGATTAGAACCGATAGCCACGTCGAAGCGGGTGCGAAACGCGGCGCCACCCCGGCACAGGTTTTCACTAGAGGTTTCTTCTTCGAAGGCGTGACCGCGAGTGTCCTTGCCGGCAACCCGCAAGGGCAACCGCACAGAAATTCTACGTTCCGAGCGCCGCTGGACTGACCGGTTGCTTGTCGGACTCATGGGCGGAGTTCCCCCAAACGTGCGCTTTGCCCTGGAAGAAGCGTTCGACATTGTCGAGCACTTCGGCAGGCGTGCGCGCCAAGTGAACTACCCTACGCAGTTCGCTGCCATTCCCCACCCCATGGGTAAACCAGCAAGCGAACTGTTTCATTTTTCCCATGCTATCCGGTTGATTGGAGTCAAGAATTTGCCTGTAGTAGCCAGAAAGTAAACGATAGCGGTCCAGTTCGGTTGGAACAGTGTAGCGCCCGGTTTCGCGAAAGTCCTTCATTTGCGCAAAAATCCACGGATTGGTGGCAGCGGCGCGGCCAATCATGACGGCATCACACCCGGTCTCGCGCACCATGCGCGCGGCGTCCTCGGGAGAATGAATGTCGCCATTGCCGATGATCGGGATTTTGGCGGCTTGCTTCACTTCGGCAATGAGGTTCCAATCCGCCCTGCCCGAATAGCCCTGCAAGCGCGTACGAGGGTGGATGGCGGCCGCTTCGATGCCGGCTTCCTCGCCCATTTTCACCACTTGTTTGGCCACAATGGAGTTTTCGTCCCATCCGGCCCGCAGTTTGATGGTCAGGGGGATTTTCACCGCCGCGCGCACGTTGCGAAAAATCTGCTCGAGCAACGGAAGATCACGCAGGAGACCCGAGCCGCCGCACTTGACAACTTTCTTGGCCGGACAGCCGAGATTAATGTCCACCGCGTCGTAGCCCAGGTCTTCGACCATGCGCGCGGCTTCGGCCATCACCAGCGGGTTGGCTCCGAATAACTGGGCGGCGATGGGATGCTCGTCGTCCTGGAAATAGAGATAGCGCAACGTCTTTTGCGCGCTTCGGGTAATTCCCTCAGAGCTGGTGAACTCCGTCATCAACAAGCCGCAGCCGCCCAGACCGCGAATCACGCGGCGGAATAAGGTGTCGGTCACACCGGCCATGGGAGCAAGCACCGTACCCGGGCGGATCGACAAATGGCGGAGTTTATATTCCGCGGGGATCAGCGAGGAATCAGCGGCGTCGATCGCACGACTGCCGCCCGCCAAAGTCTGGCGCGCCTGCTGGGCGAATTGTGGATTTTCACAGTTAATTTTCGCCTTCCTTTTTCACCGTTTCTAAAGGCTGCAACGAAAATTGCGCCGGAGCTTCGGCCATATATTTCTCGAGCCGGAGGAATTTCCGGCCCAGGGCGCCGGTGTAGGCGGACCATTGGTCATCGCTGGATTCGCCAGGCATGGCCATGGCCGCGCGCACGGCAGACATTTTCGAATCGAGATCGTCCAGAAAGTGAAACACCAGAGCTTCGCGAATCATCGGCAGCTTCGGCGAGCCAAACTCATATTGGCCGTGATGACTGATCAACATGTGCTGAACCACGGTCTTCAGTTTGGACGGGAATCCCTGGATTTGCTCCATGGCGTTGGCCACGGTTTCCAATTCCATAACGATATGGCCGAGAAGTTGTCCCTCGGTGGAGTAGGAAATGGAACGCTCGTAACAAAGTTCATCGAGCTTGCCGACATCGTGGAGAATGGCCGCGGTGAGCAAAAGGTCCAGGTCCAATTCGGTGTAGTGAGCGGCCACCAGTTTCGCCAAACCGCACAAGCCCACCACGTGCTCCAGCAGGCCGCCGATGTAGGCATGGTGCATGACCTTGGCAGCGGGAGCACGCTTATAGCGCGAGGCGATTTGTGGATCGCCCAGTATTTTCAGGACCAACGCTTTCAGCCAAGTATTCTTGATGCCGGCGGCATCGGCCAGCAACTGGCGGAACAATTCGTCCACATTGTAGGCGGTATGCGGCAAGAAATCGGCGATATCGATTTCCGCGGGCTTAGCCAGTCGAATCTGTTGCAGGGATAATTGCGGCCGGTTGCGGTAAACCTCGACGCGCGCTTGCACTTTGATGAAGTCGTCGCGGTTGACCTGTTTGGCGAAGCTTTCGAACTGCTCCCACATGCGGGCTTCGACAGTGCCACTGCGATCACCGAGTTCCATGCGCAGGTAGGGCTTTCCGGTATTGGTGTTGCGAACTTCTTTTTCGTGCACAAGAAAAAACCCGGTAATTACCTGATCCGCCGTCAGGTCCTTGACGAAAAGAGTCTTCATGATTTCGGTTGCGTGGACTTCCCAAACAACAAATATTTCTTGTGGCCCTTCTTCTCCTTAGTGACTTCAGGAGTAGCATTCACCTCCTGAATCTCCGAGTTGCCGCCGCCGGCCATTTCCTGATAACCGGGCTTGATGACCACATAACTTTGTTCGCGCAAGGTTTTCAGATATTCCCGCAGGGCCGGCTCCATCTTTTCATTGTAAAGATGGTCCATGATCTCGTTTTCGGCTTTATCGAAGGGCTGCTGGCCTTCGTCGTAGTGCTCCAGGACTTTGAGCACCAGGAAGCCTTGTTTGGTTTCAATCACATCGGTCATTTGGTTTTTGTTTAACTTGAAGACGATGTCTTCGAGTTCCTTGGAAAGCTCGCCGCGCTTGTAGACCCCAAGGTAGCCGCCCTGCTGGGCGGTGGCGCCATCGGAAAAGCGCTTGGCCAGTTCGCCGAAATCTTCGCCCTCGTTGACGCGGTCATGAAGCTTCTGAGCCTTGGCTTTCAATTCGGGGATTTCCGATTCCTTCTTGCCCTCGGTTTTAATTTCGATAGCGCTTAAGGCCACTTGTTCGGGCTTGATGAAGTCTTTTTTGTGCTCCTCGTAGTATTTCGTGGCCTCTTCGTGAGTGATGGTGATGTGCGATCCCACTTCCCGGCGGATCACTTCCTGAGTCAGCAGCCGGTTCTTGATATTGTTCTTGAAATCGTCCCAGTTGACACCCGAAGCCGTGACGGCTTTTTCCAGGTCGTCGAGGTCTTTCAGTTTGTTCTGCTGGCGGATTTGATCCAATTGCTTGATCACATCCGCTTCGACGTTGATGTCCATGTCCTTGCCTCGTTGCGACAGCAGGGACTGGTCGATGAGGTCGCGGAGAGCATATTTCTGAGCATCTTCCTGGGCGACTTGCAACTGCTCCGGAGTGCACTTACCAGCGCAGCTTTGCTGAGCGTCTTCAGCGGCGGAGGATTTGGCCTTGTCCAGCTCCGAGCGGGTGATGATCTCGTTGTTCACGCGAGCGACGATTTCTTCGATGACCTTGCCTTCGCCCTCGCCGGACTTCTTGGCAGGCTTGATGGCTGCGGGATTGTCCTTCTTGGCTGGAGCGGGAGTGTTCGCGGCGGGAGCGGTTTCGGGCTCTTCGAGTTTGGGTTGCTCGAGTTTCGGTTGATCGGCTGGCGGGTTCTGGGCCGGTGGACTTTGCGCCGGGGGATTTTGCGCCGGAGGGTTTTGTGCCGGCGGATTCTGGGCCAGCATGGGCACAGCCAGCAGAAGTCCCGCGAATAATGCCAATTTTTTCATAAGTTCCCTATAGCAGAGTTTAACTTGGTTTGGCGGCCCTGTCAGCCTCGGTCTGCCCGCTCAGTCCCGTCAAAACCTGGCGTAGCGCCGCCGTAAGGGGCTCGCTGCGATTGACTTCCATCCACAACACGCCGCTGGGATCGAGCTTAATGCCCTTCCTGGAACGAACCACCTTCACGACGGCGGCAGGTTCCAGGGTGGTTTCCGGATGGAAGCGCAGGGCAATCTTAGAGCCTTGACGCTCGACCGCAGCGATGCGCAACCGCTCACACATGGATTTGAGGACCGCAAACTCCAGAAGGTTTTCCACGGCTCTGGGCAAAGGCCCGAAACGATCTTCGAGTTCCTTGTGCACGTCTTGACGCTCGGTTTCGCTGGCCACCGAGGAGATGCGCTTGTAGGTGCGCAGCCGGAGATTTTCGCTGGGGATGTATTCGGGCGGAATGCGCACGTCCATGCCCAAGCTCAAAGTGGTGCGCAGCTCGGGAGCCGCTTCTTCGCCTTTGAGCTTGGCCACGGCCCGTTCGAGCATTTGGACGTACATGTCGAAGCCAATGGCCTCGATGTGGCCGTGCTGCTGGCGCCCAAGCATGTTGCCCGCACCGCGAAGCTCCAGGTCCAACGCGGCGATACGGAATCCGGCTCCCAGTTCGCTGAATTCCCTCATGGCGGCCAGGCGCTTCCGGGCGACTTCGCTGAGAACGCGCTCCGGCGGAACCAGCAGGTAGGCGTAGGCACGCTGATTGGAACGGCCAACGCGCCCGCGCAATTGATACAACTCGGCCAAACCGAGGCGGTCGGCGCGATTGATCAGGATGGTGTTAGCCCGCGGGATGTCCAAGCCGTTTTCGACGATGGTGGTGGCGACCAGCACGTCGGCCTGGTCGCGAATGAACTTGAGCATGACCTGCTCGAGCTCGCGCTCGTTCAGTTGGCCATGCCCGACAACCACGCGTGCCTTGGGTACAAGCTTGCTGACCAGATTCGCCAGGGAGTAGATGGACTCAACACGATTGTGGATGAAGTAGACCTGGCCGTTGCGCGCAATTTCATTTTCGATGGCTTTCTTGACCAGTTCTTCATTGAACGAGGAGACTACCGTTTGGATGGCCAGGCGATCCCGCGGGGGAGTCTCGATCACCGACATGTCGCGCAAACCGACCAGGGACATGTGCAGGGTGCGGGGGATGGGAGTCGCTGAGAGCGCCAGCGCGTGGACGTTCTTGCGCATTTCTTTGAGGCGCTCTTTGTGGGCCACGCCGAAGCGCTGCTCTTCATCGACTACCAGCAGGCCCAAATCCTGGAACTTCACGTCCTTGGAAAGCAGCCGATGCGTGCCGATCACAATATCGACCTTGCCGGTCTCCAGGTCCGCGAGAATGGACTTCTGCTCGGCGGCGCTGCGGAAGCGGCTGAGCATCTCGATGCGGGCGGGAAACGCGGCGAATCGTTTCTTGAAGGTCTCGAAATGCTGGAAGGCCAGAACCGTGGTGGGCGTCAGCAAGGCCACTTGCTTGTTCTCGCTAACGGCTTTGAAGGCGGCGCGCATGGCGACTTCGGTCTTGCCGTAGCCCACGTCGCCGCAGAGCAGCCGGTCCATGGGCGAAGATTTCTCCAGGTCGCGCTTGACGTCGTTGATGGCGGCCATTTGGTCGGGAGTCTCTTCGAACTCGAAGCTATCTTCGAACTCGCGCTGCCAGGCACCATCCTGAGGAAAGGCAAAACCTTGTGCGGTCTTGCGCTCGGCGTAGAGGGCCAGAAGTTTGTCGGCCATATCTTCCAGGGACTTGCGCACCCGGGTTTTCCGGGTGTTCCAGGCGGTTCCGCCGAGTTTGTCTAGAGCCGGATGCGCGCCTTCGACGGCGCGGTAGCTCTGCACCAGGTCCATGCGTTCCAAAGGAACATAGAGGCGGGCGTCTTCGGCGTAGCGCAAGAGCATGAATTCGCCGCGGTGGCCGTCGGACTCGATCAAACGAAGCCCTTCAAACTGACCTATGCCGTGATCGACGTGGACGACAAAGTCGCCGGGTTTGAGTTCGGCGAAATCCGAGAAAAATCCGGAGGTGCGAACTTTGCGGCTGGGACGTTCCACGGCGGGCCGGACGTCGAACAGGTCGGCGTTGCCATACAGGGTGAGGTTGGCCTCCGGAAAGGCCACGCCGGCTTCGAAGGGGGCGCGCACCAGCAACAGACGCGCGGTTTCCGAGGCGTTCTCGGCGGTAAAACCCGCAGCGGCCTCTTCAGTTTCGCCCAAAACGTAGGGCACTTCGTACTCCCGGCAAATGTCCGCGTAGCGCTCCAGCTCACCGGTGCTGGCGGCCGTCAAGAATACCGTGCCGCCTTCAGCGATTTGCGAGCGGATGTCGCCAAGGCAGGCGACCACGTCGCCATGAAAACGGGTGCTCGGGCGGGAAATCAATTCGAAGCGCGAGCCGCCGGAAGGCGCCAGATTCAATTGCTCGAGTTCGATGCGCGAGGTCTTGTTCAGCGCTTTTCCCAAAGCTTCTTCGGACCAAAAGAAGTCGGAAACCAGCGGAGCGTTGGCCTGAGCATGACGTTCATAGTTTTCGGTCGCGGACTGCAGGAGTTGCGTGCGTGTTTCCTGCAGGGTTTGCGGTTCATCAAGAAAGACAATCGGCTTCAGGGAGCTTTCGGCAAGTTCGAAAAGAGCGCTCTCGCCCGCGGTTTTGAGTACGCCGAACCAGCCGCCGGGCTCCCAGTCTTGCGCTTCCGGGCTGCCGGGTGCCGGGACGCTCCACTCGGTGAGAGGGAGGATCGTCGTTTTGACCACAGGAGCGATGGAGCGCTGCGTACGCGGATCAAATTCGCGGACCGATTCGACGGTGTCACCGAGCAATTCGATGCGCACCGGGCGCAATGCTTCCGGGGAGAAGACGTCGATGATGCCACCGCGAACCGCGAATTGGCCGGGAAGTTCGACCATTTCGGTGCGGGAGTAGCCGATGCTGGCAAGGTGGGTGATGAGTTCCTGGTGATTGGCTTCGGAGTCCTTGGCGAGGCTGCGCGCCAGGGTCAGATAGACGTACGGATCCTGGTAACGCCACAAAGCCGCCGCGACCGGCGCAACCACAATGGAAACGTCGCCATTCGTGAGACGGAAAAGCGTGGCGGCGCGGCGTTCCAAAATGTCCGGGTGAGGCGCCTGCGGATCCCAAGGCAGATTATCGAATCCAGGGAGTACCGCGATACCGCCTGTGGGACCGGGGAAGACTTGGGCGAAGAAGCCGAGAGTTTCGGCCAATTCCTCGGCACGCTGGTTATCTTCGGTAATAAAAAAAGCGGGACGGCGCAATTCGTGGACTACATAGGCGGCGACGAGCGCCTTGGCGATGTCCTGAAGACCGGAAAGACCGACCAGGTTCGAGCCGGAACGCACTTCTCCCACCACGCCCTCCATAGCAGGGTGGCGTAGCAGTGCTTCCAACCTTTCTGTAACCGCCGGCAGTATCATTGCGTACTAAGTTCGGTCCCGATTGCCCGGCGTGCATTTTCCACTGCTGAGCCGCCAACTCGATGCCGAAAAAGAGCCAGCAACAGAAGGCAGGTTCAGCAGTCAAAGCCTTGCGGATAGTGCCACGAACGCGGCCGGCCGAAAAGCACTCGAAACAACGTGCACCCGTCAGGGAGCCGCGACACCCGCACGAATCTTCTCCAGGATTTCCGTGCTCGAATAGCCGGGCAAATTATCGATCAGCACGACTTTTCCTCCCGCCGCCTCGACTTCCTCGCGCCCGACAATTTGATTACCCGGCCAATCACTGCCTTTCACCAAGACGTCGGGCAACAGCGCGGCAACCACCTTTTGGGGCGACAACTCATCGAAAATCACCACGGCATCCACGCACTCCAGGCTCGCCAGGATTTCCGCGCGCTCTGTTTGCGGCATCACCGGACGATCGGGCCCTTTCAGGATGCGCACGGTTTCGTCGCTGTTTATACCCACAACCAAATAATCACCGAGCGCTCGCGCGGCCTCCAAGCTGTGGATGTGCCCGGGGTGCAGCAGATCAAAGCAACCATTGGTGAACACAACGCGCTTCCCGTTGCGTTTCCGGCGGTCAAAACGCACAATCAACTCATCGACAGTTAAGACTGCGGATTGCAAAGGCTCTCCATGCGCGCCCGAAAAGGACCGCTGCCACACCCGAAACATCAGTTTAACACGCCCCTAAACATGGCCGTTTTTGGGAGCGCGGCGATTGCATAACAAAAAGGAACTCCTACAAGCCGGCGGGGGGATTCTGTGCCTGGTTGCGGGCGCATATCTAGCTCTGCATTCGATGCGCGGGTACGCCGAACGAAGATATGTAGTGGATCCAGCGGCGTGCCAGATGAACCTGCTCATGCTGAGCCCGTCGAACCTGCCGGCCGAGGCGGAGAGAGGGTCGGTGGTGCTGCTACACGGCCTTTCCGCAAACAACATCATCATGCAGCACCTGGCACGCGCTTTTGTCAACCTGGGACTGCGCGTGTATATTCCGGATCTGCCGGGGCACGGTCATTCTCCCGGCCCATTCACTCCGGAGCGGGCGGAATCGTGCACCGCATCCTTGCTACGTGGATTAGCTGCGCGAGGCATGATCGTGCCGGATCGGACGGTGCTTGTGGGGCACTCGATGGGAGGAGCCATCGCGCTAAGTGTGGCGGAGAAGTTTCGCCCCGCCGGGGTGATCGCGCTATCGCCCGCACCAATGATCGCCTCGCACGGAGCGACGTCGGAAGATTTGTTGTTCCACCGCTTGCCGCTGCCGACGGCAAACACGCTGATCCTGGTTGGGCAGCTGGAGCCTGAGGTCATCGTGGCAAATGCTGCCGATCTGGCGGCGCACAGTCCGGACCTGGTGAAGTTTGTCAAAGTGCCGTGGAATACGCACGTGGGCGTGCTGTTTTCTGGCGCGGTGGCGCGTGAATCGCAGGAATGGGCAGCTCATGCGCTAAGGATACCGGACAACGCACAATTGCCGACGCGCGCCAACGTGTTTGCCGGTGTGCTGGGAATTATCGGCGTGCTGCTGATTGGGGGCCCTTTTCTTCGGGAAATGGTCGGCAAAAAACCGGCGGTGGACATCGCCGAGGCGGATTCCGTGCCACGGTGGCGGGGCATTGTGGAGACGCTGCTCTTTTCGGTGGTCGCGATTTACGTACTGCACTACTGGCAGCCATCGCGGATCCTGCACCTGTTCGAAGGGGACTATCTGGCGGGGTTCTTTCTGTTTGTGGGTTTCGGGCTGATCCTGCTGCATCTGGGACTAGCGCGCAAGGTGTTTCGGTGCCCGCCGGGATTGGTGATCAGCGGGGCGGTGGCAGCAATCCTGCTGCTGCTATTGCTGACAGGGTGGTTCGAACTTACGGCGATGGCCTCCTGGCTGAATTTGCAGAGATGGTTGCGGCTGCCGTTGTTCGCCATCGCGGCGTTTCCGTTTTTCTACGCGCTGGAATTGCTGGCGGGACCGGTGATGAACGGGGTGAAGCGATACGCTTACTGGTTTTTCTTACCGGTGCTGGCGTGGCTGGCTCTTTCTTACGGAGTGCTGTACCAGAGAAGCGGCGAGATCCTGCCGGTATTGTTGGCGCCGTATTTTGCGCTGGTGTTTCTGCTGGTGGGGGCAGGTATTCAATTGGTACGCCGGGTATCCGGCTCCGCGACAGTAGCAGCAGTATTCGGTGCTATACTCCTTGCAGGGTTTTGCCTGGTGCTCTTTCCTTTGACGTGAAGACGCTGGGTAGCTGTGCGGCCCACCTTCCTGCGCCGGAGATGGAACAAATCAAGTCGCGGTGATGCATGGCTGACTATGCGATTGTCGGTGGTGGCCCGTCCGGCGCCATGTGTGGCGAGCAACTCGCGCGCGCAGGACATAGCGTAGACATTTTCGACGAGCATTTGGCCTGGGAGAAGCCCTGTGGCGGAGGTCTGACCTACAAGGCCACGCAGTGCTTCCCTTTTCTGCTGGAAAACCCGTTACCGAAAAAGCTGATCCAGAAGGTGGAGATCATCAGCGCGGAAGATCAGCGGGCGGTGTTGGACCTGGAACACCCGATCGTGATCTACTCGCGAACGGTACTGAACGGGATGCTGCTTGACCGGGCACGAGATGCCGGATGCCGCATCCATCGCTGCCGTGTCCAGAACGTGGACACCTCGCCGCAACGCCCACGCTATTGTGTGAACGGCGAATGGCACGACGGCGATTTCCTGGTGTTAGCCGGGGGGGCCCGCAACCAGTTCCTGCCGGGCACCCGAGCGCTGGCTCGCGATGAACTGGAAATGACCCAGGGCTATTTCGTACCGCAAACTGCGGATCAGATTCTGATCAAGTTCCTGCCGCAATTCGAAGGCTACATCTGGTCGTTCCCGAGAGCCGATCATCTCTCACTGGGAATTTGCGGGAGCATGCAAGCGCACACCAGCAGCGAGTTGCGAAACCATCTGCACGGCTTTGCGGCCGCCGAAAAAATCGAAACCAAGTATGCCAAGTTCTACAGCCACGTGTTGCCTTCCCCGCAGGTGCGCACCCTCGCGGACCGGGCCGTGGTGGGGCGAAATTGGGCGCTGTGCGGGGATGCCGCGGCGTGGGTCGATCCGCTGACGGGCGAGGGCCTGTTCTACGCCATGCGCTCCGGCGAAATTCTGGGCAAATCGCTGGGAGAAGGATGCCCGGAGAAGTATCCAGCGCGGGTGCGTTCGTCGTTTTCCCTGGAACTGGAGTTTGCGGCGCGCATTGTGCGCAGGTTCTACCGCGGATCGTTTCTGGGCACCGCGGTTACAACCCGCATGGTGCAATTTCTGCAGCGCAATGCGGTGTTCCGCCAACTGCTCTCGGATTTGTTCTGTGGAACCCAGGATTACACCACGTTAAAGCAAAGGGTCCTTAGTCATTTGGGAGGAACGCTGAGCCAGTTCGTCAGCAGCGTTCTTCATTTCGATCATCCCTCGGCGAAAACCCCGGCATCACATCCCGCCGGCGATTAGACACACAAAATAAGTGCAGACCAGGGCGGAGGGATGGCTCGTCAGTCGTTAGAGCCAGCCTGCTTTGACCAGCATTTCCAGGGCGACTTCGGTCAGCGGGCGATTCTCGTTGATTACCAAGGAGTGCTCCAAACGCGCGCGATCGAGAATGACGTTCAGCTCGGCGACGCGCGAGACATATTGGTTGCGCGCTACTCCGGAATCGCGCTGGGAGACACGCTGCTCCATGACCTCGCGGCTTGCCGTGATGCGGCAGACCATGGTTTTCGCGCCCGGAAAGATATCGCGGCAGAGCTTCAGCTGAGACTCGTCCTCCAGGGCCCGAGCCAGCAGGAATCGCCGGACGCCCGCACCCTCGTAGTTCGCGTAAATCGATCGAAGGTTTTGGTACATGAGGCCGTCGTTAGCACTCGCGACGGGAAGGTGCGCCAAGCCCAGCGCATCCAGGTCAACCGCGGCGTGGACAACGCGACGCTGGGTCAGAAGGTCCGATGCTTCGCCGAGGACGGCGGTCTTACCGGCACCCATGGTACCGGTGATAATCAGCAACGATAGGGTCTGCTCCCGGTCGCGTTTTGCTGTTTTCATACTCGTGGCGCAGGCACTCTTGCCTGTGGCTGAGATTGCAATGCTGGGCAGCCGTCCACAGCCACGAATGGCTGTGCCACACGATCCAGAGGAGTTAAGACTGACTGTATTAGTTGCCTTTGAGTCTACCCCAGGACCTTCTGGAAGCGCTCGACGGCCCAGTCGATTTCCTCGCGCTGAATGACCAGAGGCGGCGCCACGCGAATGATGCGGTCGTGGGTTTCCTTGCACAGAACGCCTTCTTGCAGCAGGGCTTCGCAGTACTTGCGAGCCGCCGTGTTCAGTTCGATGCCAATCCACAAGCCGCGACCGCGAACCTCTTTGGCCACCGAACTTCGCAGGTTCCGGAGCTTAGCCTGAAAGTAACCGCCCATTTCCGCGGAACGTTCAACCAGCTTTTCTTCCCGCAGAACGCGCAAAGCGGTGCGCGCAACCGCACAGGCCAGCGGATTGCCCCCAAAGGTGCTGCCATGATCCCCCGGGCCGAACACACCCAGAATTTCCCTCGACGCCAGCACGGCGGAAATGGGATAGAAGCCGCCGCCCAAGGCTTTGCCAATGATCAAGACGTCGGGTTGAAGGTCTTCGTACATGTAGGCGAACAACTTGCCGGTGCGGCCCAGTCCGGATTGAATCTCGTCGAGCATCAGCAATACGCGATTTTCGGCGCAAATCGCCGCTGCTTCACGCAAATAGCCATCGGGAGGAATCACGATGCCGGATTCGCCTTGAATGGGCTCGACCAGAAACGCACACGTGTTCGGCGTGATGGCATTGCGGAGCGCCTGGGCGTCCCCATAGGGAATGATTCGAAAGCCGGGGGTGAGCGGCCCAAAACCACGGCGATACTGCTCGTCGCTGGAGAAACTGATCACCGTGACCGTACGGCCGTGGAAGTTCCCGGCGCAGACAATAATCTCAGCTTTGCCATCGGCAATGCCTTTTTTGGTATAGCCCCACTTGCGCGCGGTTTTAATGGCCGTCTCCACAGCTTCAGCGCCAGAGTTCATCGGCAAGGCCATGTCCATGCCGGTCAAATCATGGAGGTCCTTGTAAAGCAGGGGCAATTGCGCGTTGCGAAAGGCGCGAGAGGTAAGCGTCACCTTGCGGGCTTGCTCGAGCAAAGCGCCGAAAATCAGGGGATGGCAATGGCCCTGATTCACCGCGGAATAGGCCGCCAGGCAGTCGAGGTAGCGCTTGCCATCGACATCGTAGACCCAGCACCCCTCAGCGCGGTCGATAACCACGTCCAGAGGGTAGTAGTTATGGGCGCCGTAGGCATCCTCGAGGGCCATGAGCTCTTTGGCGTTGAGTAGTTCTTCTTGCATGAGTGCCATAAAATCTTCCCGTTCCTTCGGCAAGGGCCTCGCTCAACGGCTGTGAGACCATAAACCACCGGAGCGCGTGCTTCGGTTCCAAGTCCTTGGAGCGAAACGACCATGGCGGCCAAGTGCAGGCCACGCGGAAGGAACTAATCAAATGATGGCATTAGCGCCAGGACGAGCGCAATAGCACGGGTGCTAAGGATAACCCTCGGGGCGGGTCTGGAAGGGGTGATGGGTAATTTGATGTTGCGCAAGCACCGGGGGCGGGTGTATCAAACTGCCCTTGCCCTGCGTCCAACTGGGAGGGAAGGTCAGATCATAGGGTTCGGTTGGGGAGGCAAACATGAAGCGTAGGACACTGAGCATCGTCGCCCTGGTGTTCCTGGGGGTCTTGGTGGCGCTGGCGGCGCCGAAACACCACGCCCCGGCTCAGCCAGGAGACGTCACGGACCTGAACGTGACCATCCATGAATGGGCGGTGCCCACCAAGGGCGCGCACCCCCATGATCCGGCGGTGGGCCGCGACGGCGCATTGTGGTTTACCGAACAGATGGCCAACAAAATTGGGCGGCTGGATCCCAGCACCGGGCAATTCAACGAGTACTCCCTGCCCACGGACAAGAATGCGGGACCGCATGGGCTGGTTGCGGATAACGACGGGAACATCTGGTTCACCGCCAATTTCGGAGGGTACATCGGAAAGTTGGATCCTACCACGGGCAAGGTCACGGAATATAAAATGCCCTCGGAAAAGGCGGATGATCCCCACACCGCGGTGTTCGACCGAAATGGAATGCTGTGGTTCACCGTTCAAGGCGGCAACATGGTGGGCCGGCTGAATCCGCAGACTGGCAGGGTGGACTTAAAGGAAGTACCCACGGAGAGCGCACTGCCCTATGGCATCCAAATCAACAGCAAAGGCGTGCCGGTCTTCTGCGAATTGGGCACCAACAAGATGGCATCAATCGATCCCGCGACCCTGAAGATCACCGAGTACGTGCTGCCTGAATCCGCGCGCCCGCGGCGACTGGCCATCGCTCGCGACGACACCGTGTACTTCACGGACTTCAAGAGCGGTCATCTGGGAAGGCTTAACACCACGACCCGCTTGGTGAAAATGTACGATTCGCCGGGCGGGCCGGAGTCGAACCCTTATGGCATAACGATTACGCCGGACGGGATGGTGTGGTACAGCGAGTCTGGCGTGAAGCCGAACACCATTATCCGGTTCGATCCGAAGACCGAAACGTTCGCCCGGGCCAACATTCCTTCAGGAGGCGGAGTGGTGCGGAACATGGTCGCCACCGAGGATGGCCGCGTGTATATTGCCTGCAGCGGGGTCGACAAGGTGGGCGTGGTCGAGCCAGCCGGGCAGGCACGCACCGTTGCAGCCAAGCCATGAGCGTTACGCCTCGGCTATCCAATGGAACGCGAGGTTCGGCGGCCATTTTTTCCATCCGGTTGGCGGTGGGGCTGATCTTCTTTACTCAGGGTATCCTGAAATTCACCGATCCCCACATGGGCGTAGAACGGTTTGCGCGCATCGGTTTTCCGGAACCGTACTTCACTGCGCACTTTGTGGGCACCTTTGAGATTATTTGCGGCTTGCTGGTGCTGATTGGGCTACGAACGCGCGCCGCTTCGGTGCCGCTGCTGGCGATCATTTGTACGGCGATTGCCACCACGAAAATTCCCGAACTGGCCCGCCCGGGACAGGGCTTCTGGTACATGGTGAGCGACGCCCGCACGGATTTCGCGATGCTGTGTTCGCTGATTTTCTTGATCGCGGCGGGCGGGGGGATCTGGTCGATCGATTGGCGGATGAAGAAGATAAGCTCTCCTTGATATGACTCCGATTAGTAGGGTTTGCACTGACGGCTTCCGGAATTTGGTCATTTTCCAACCACGACTGTGGTCCCAAAAGAGTTTTGTTGTTCCGCCCGCCGTGCGGCAAATTCAGGTATCGGCCAGATTAGTCACAGCCACCGAGAAACCAGCGGCACGAATGAGGTACTCATGAGCGACGTTTCCGAATCGCGGCGTGATTTCCTGCGAACGGCGGGCCTGGCCAGTGGCGCATATCTTGTATCGAAAACGCTCCCGGTTATCGCCGCGGATACGCCTGCTGATTGCACCCTGCGCATCAAGAACGCCGCGGTGGAGGTCGCGCCGAAACGAATTATTGGAGTGACCACCTACAACGGCCAATTCCCCGGCCCGCTGTTGCGATTCAAGGAGGACGAGCCAGTTACGGTTGACGTTTTCAACGATACCGATACCCCGGAACAGCTGCACTGGCACGGTCAAAAAGTGTCCACCGATGTGGACGGCGCCGCGGAGGAAGGAACGCCGTATGTTCCCGCACACGGGATGCGCCGCCTTACGTTTACTCCCAATCCCGCGGGGTTTCGCTTCTATCACACCCATAACCGGGCTGGCGCCAATCTGGCAGCCGGACAATACAGCGGGCAAGTGGGCCCCGTTTATGTCGAGCCGAAGTCGGCGCCGGGCAATTACGACCGCGAGGTGTTTCTGGTGATGAAGGAATTCGAGCCCACCTTCAGCCGCGGTGGCGACATGGATTTGAATTTTCTTTCGCCGGCGACCAAGGTGAAAGATCTCGAAAGCACCGGCGAATCCGCCATGAAAGAGTCGATTGCCAAGGGCATGCCGCACGGGTTCGAAGTTGGATACGAATGGTTCACGATCAATGGACGGATGTTGGGCCATGGCGACCCGGTTCGAGTGAAAGCCGGGGAGCGGGTGTTGTTTCACGTGCTGAACGGGAGCGCGACGGAGATTCGGAGCCTGGCGTTGCCGGGACACTCATTTCAAGTGGTGGCGCTGGACGGCAACCCGGTGCCCAATCCGGCTAAGGTGCCAGTGCTGTGGTTCGGTACGGCAGAACGCATCTCCGCCATCGTAGAGATGAATCATCCGGGCGTGTGGATCATGGGGGACCTCGCCGATGACGATCGGCACCACGGAATGGGGATTGTGGTCGAGTACGCGAATCACAAAGGTACGCCTGCGTGGGTGGCGCCTCCAGCATTCAAGTGGAACTACACGCGATTTGCCAAGCCGGGCGCGACCGCAGGCAATCCCGACGAAACCTTCGAGATGACTTTTGCCAAACAGAACGCCGCGCAAGAAGGATTCAATCTCTGGACCATCAATGGGGTTGCTTATCCGATGATGGAGGGAATGGCGCCACCGGCTTTACATCTGAAACAAGGCAAGCGGTATCGTCTGAAGATGCGCAATGCCAGCGACGACATTCACCCCATCCATCTCCATCGGCATAATTTCGAATTAACCCGTGTGGCCGGCGTGCCGACGGCGGGAATTCTGAAGGACGTGGTGATGGTGGGCGGGTACCAGGAAGCGGAAGTGGATTTTGTAGCGGATAATCCCGGACTAACGCTGTTTCATTGTCATCAACAGTTGCACATGGACTTCGGGTTTATGACCTTGTTTGATTACGTGTGAACCCAAGCGCGTTTGCCAACCACGTAAAATTCAGCAAATGCACGGTCCGGGGACTCGCGTTATCACAACAGGTACGCCTCCGTACTCGTCTGGTCGGTCGCGGCATCGAATCAAGGTATCCTTGCAAGGAACCAGGACCATAGATGGCTTCCACCGCTAGCACTGTGCCGGCCGTCGCGGACGCGGCGAAACCGGCTAAAAAGAAGATCAAGTGGAGTTCCCTGCCTGAAATCTGGGCGCTGCTGCATCCCCGGCGAGGGGTGCTGCTGCTGGGACTGGTGTTGGTAGCGATCAACCGCGTATCGGGATTGGTGCTGCCAGGGTCCAGCAAATACCTGTTCGACAATGTGATCGACAAGCACCAGGTGCGGCTGCTCCTGCCCATTGTGTTGGCGGTGGTGGGCGCAACCCTGCTGCAAGGCATCACCTCGTTCACGCTGACGCAGCTCCTGTCTAAGTCGGCGCAGCGGATGATCACGGAGATGCGCAAGCAGGTGCAGGCGCATATTGGGCGTTTGCCGGTGGCGTATTACGACGCGAACAAGACCGGTGTATTGGTGTCGCGGATCATGAGCGACGTGGAAGGGATTCGGAACTTGATTGGCACGGGATTGGTGGAGTTCGTGGGCGGAGTGCTGACCGCCATTCTGGCGCTGATCATATTGTTGCGCACCAGCGCGATGATGACGCTGGTGGCGTTCACGGTATTGGTGGGTTTCGCGCTGTTTTTGAACAAGGCGTTTGCCGCCATCCGGCCGATTTTTCGAGCCAGGCCGAAGATCAATGCCGAGGTTACCGGGCGGCTGACGGAATCGCTGGGAGGCGTGCGCGTGGTGAAGGGTTACCACGCCGAAGAGCGCGAAGAGCAGGTGTTCGCCAGCGGAGCGCAGCGCTTGCTGGATAACGTGCTGAAGACGCTGACCACCACTTCGCTGATGAGCCTGTCGGGGGCGGCGCTAATGGGCATCGTGAGCGCCATCATCATTTACCTGGGAGCGCGGCAAGTGCTGACCGGGGCGATGACCAAGGGCGATCTGATTGCGTACTCAGCGTACCTGGTGCTGATGGTCGCGCCGGTGTTTCAGATCGTGAATATTGGAACGCAAATCACCGAGGCGATCACGGGCCTGGAGCGCACCCGGGAGGTCCTGAGCGAATCGAAGGAGGATCAGGACCCCAAGCGCACGAGGACGCTCGGACGCATCAACGGGATTGTGGAATTCCAGGACGTGCGCTTCTCGTATGAACCGGCCAAGGAAGTGCTCCACGGGATCAGTTTCCTGGCCGAACCGGGCACGGTGACCGCACTGGTCGGTCCGTCGGGATCCGGAAAATCGACCATTATTGGATTGCTATCGGCGTTCTACGTGCCAACCCAAGGGCAGATTTTGGTCGATGGAATCGATCTGGCTACCGTGCGACTGGATTCCTACCGCACCCAACTGGGCGTGGTGCTGCAAGAGACGTTCTTGTTTGACGGCACCATACGGGAGAACGTGGCCTATGCGCGCCCGGACGCCAGCGAAGAGGAGATCATGGCGGCTTGCCGAATTGCCCGCGTCGACGAGTTCGCCGAGCAGTTCGAGAAGAAGTACGACACCGTGGTGGGGGAGCGTGGCGTAAGGCTTTCCGGCGGGCAGAAGCAGCGCGTTTCTATTGCCCGCGCGCTGTTGGCCGATCCGCGCATTTTGATTCTGGATGAGGCGACGTCCAGCCTGGACTCGGAATCGGAGGCACTCATCCAGGAAGGCCTGCGGTACTTGATGCGCGGACGAACCACGTTCGTCATTGCGCACCGGCTTTCCACCATCCGGAGAGCCGAACAAATCCTGGTGGTGCAGGAAGGAAAGATACTGGAGCGCGGCACCCATCAGAGCTTGTATGCCCTGCAGGGCCGGTACTTTGAGCTGTATAACAAGCAACATGCGGTGGAAACCAACCTGTTCCTCGCTCCCGGAGAAGGCGACAAAACAGAAGAAAGTAACGACAACAACGGGACGGCCTCGGCGGGCGGCGCATTGCCGGAAGCGATTCGCATGATACGGACGCCGAACCCGTGAAGTGGACTTCCAGGGGTTCGGGGCGCGGCACACCAATCGTGAATGCAGATATTGAGGAAATCGCGGGTATTGCTATTGAGAGTCGCCAGACCCGATTAGCTACAGCGAAGGCCGGCGGAGTGGTTGGCGCTTAGCCTGAGCGGCCTGGGCGGGCAACAGGGTGGCCATTTTGCGAATCATGGCCAGAACGAGGCGCTTGTCCCCTTCCGAAAGAGTGGTGCTGTACTTCTTGATTTCCGCCAGAAAACGAATTTCGTCCTGAGAAAGCTCGCCGAGCATTTTCTGGGTTTCTTTATCGCGAGGAGTCTCGGTGCCGGGAAAAAAATCTGCAAGAGAAATTTCCATGGCTTCAGCGATCTTGGCTAGGGTTTCGAGGGAAGGAACGGTGTGCCCGTTTTCGACGCGGGAAAGATAGCAACGGAGCAAGCCAGTGCGGCGTTCGATGTCTCCCTGCGATAGGCCGCGTTGGCTGCGATAGGTTTTGATCACTTCGCCGATATTGACTTGTGGTTTTTCTTTGGGCACGGTTTCCTCCGCTGGAAATAGTAGCTTAGTGGGTAACAGTAGGAGTGGCAAGGGTGAACCCGAAGGGTTAGGTTCGTAAAGGTAACGGGAACGAGAAGACAGAGCACCCTTTTGTGGCGCAGGCATTCTTGCCTGCGCTGAGACTGGAGCACTTAGCCAAAACCCACGCCCAACCATAGGCGCGGTACGGGCTCGGCCGGTTATTTGGGCGAAGAAATCAATGCGATAGGTTGGCGGAGGCTGGGGCGATGTTGAAGCCGTCCAGTTCAAGCACGGGCGGCTTGCCCTCGGTGTCCGAAACAGCGTAGGTCGCAGTGGCGGTTTTGTCCTCGCCCGGCAGCAGCGAGAAATAGTTGTCTCCCCAGAAGATGGGAACCACATCGTCGCCATCTTGGCCCTTAGTGACCCGCAAATGCACCTGGAACGCCACGCTGGACGTGGGATTTTTGACATTGACGGTGACGATTTGCTTTCCGGCTTCCTGGCGTGCTGAAGAATTCCATTCCAGTTTGACGGTGCGCAGCGAATTGAGCCCGGTGAGGTCCGCGAATTCTTTTTGCGGAGTGTACACAGTGTCTCGGCGCTTGGACCAGTCCAGCGTGTCCAGCTTAGTGGACAGCCAGTAGAAATTGTCGCTGATGAGCTTGCCCGAAGCATCGTGGAGATACAGCTTCAGGAAATAGGTGGTCGAGAGATTTGCGGGCTTGGGCAAATCGAAGGCTTTCACCGCGGAATCCGCGGGCAATTCGACCTTGTCATTTTCCGAATCAATCTCCAGGCCATCGATGTTGAAGAGCCTGGCGGTGGCTTCGACACCGGAAATGGGCTGGTACGTGCCGTTGATGACCGAAACAGAATTGGTGGTGTAGTCGTATTGGACGTGCACGATTTCCTGGGCCTTCTTGGTGCCGAAATACCCGCCGGCCGGGACTAGATAGTAGTCGTACAGATGCCAGATGAGCGAGGGCCAGGCGTTGTCGAGCATCCATTGAATCACGCCAGTTGAGACATATTTATTTCGCGCATAGGCTTCGAACATGGAACGCTCATTGTCGTAGGCCATGGCCTGAGCCTTACGCTCATAATCGTCGAGCGAGCTGGCAGCGCCGTAACGTTTGTTCAGAGCTTCGGTGAACACGTTAACGTTGGCGAAACGATCCCGGCCGGAGTGGAAATTCCAGTATTCATCAATGGGCCACAGATGGTCCTTGGGAATGAATTTTTCCAGGCTTTCTTTAGGAGGAATGGCCGGGCCGGGACTGGTTTCCGTGTTGTAGCCGTAAGCGCCACCCGCTTGCGTGTCCTCGAGCCAGTACACCGGCGGAACATATTCGTACGGCCCGGTCATCTTGACGCCGGATTTGCCGGTGACCGTGGTGGATTGCTCGCTGGCAGAGGAAACGGTGGGATTGGGCCACTCGGTTTCTTTGATGATGTCGAGATACATATGCTCGATTTCCGGAGGAGGAGGATTGTCGCTGCCGTAGAACCAAACGAAGACGCTGGGATGATTGCGGAGGCGGGAGAGTTGATCCGTGAGCGAAGCAGCGGCAATGGACTTGGTTTCGGGAGTCCAGTGCTTCCAGCGTTCCCAGGCATCACAGCAACACCATCCGGGCATGACCAGGAGGCCAAGACGATCGGTCTTATCGAAGAATTCGTCGCGATCGACCTTGCCTTCCAGTCGAATGGAGTTGAGTCCCATGTCCTTGACGTAATTCAAGTCGGCGTCCAGCCGGGCGGAGGACCAGCGAAGAAGCATGTCGGGAGCCCAGGCGGCGCCGCGAATTAGCACCTTTTTGCCGTTCACGGTGAAGAGACGCCCGCCATTGCTGGTGACTTCGGAAGTGACTTCGCGAATGCCGAAATTGATGATCGAGGAATCGGATTCACGGCCGTTTTCGAGCACCCGAAAATTGGCCTTGTAGAGATAGGGTTCGCCCATTTGATAGGGCCACCACAGATGCGGATTGGCTAATTGCAGTTGGGGGAATTGCCCGGGAGCGAAACGAACGGTTTTGGATTCGTTGGCGGCGAGTTCAACGGCCTGGCTGATTTGCGTGCCGGCCAGGTCCACCTGCACCGTTGGCTTTACGGGGTGGCCGGTCGTGTTGGTCAGGAGAGCGCTCAAGGTCAGTTCTGCCGATTTATAGTCCGAGTCGAGTTTCGAGTTTACGAACGGGCGCCGCAGCGACACATCCCCCGATTGCGACAAGAACACCTCGCGCCACATGCCCATGTCCTTATCCGGAGGAGTGGGGTTCCAGTCGACCCAGGTGATGCCCAGATCCCATTTCTCGGGCGCGAAGATTTCGACCGCCAGAGCGTTGCGAGAGCCTTTCTTCAGCGCGTCACCAACGCGGAATTCAAATTCGCGGTACGCGCCCGCAACGTCGGCCTTGTCCGCAACTTTCTTGCCGTTCAGCCAAATATTGGCCCGATAGTTGATTCCCAGAAAATGCAGCCAGGGCGTGGAGTAAGAAGAGTCGGGCACCGAAAACTCGGTGCGGAACCAGAAGGAGCAGCGGTAAGGACTGTTGTCAGGCATGTCGCGCGTGGCGAAAACACCTTTGGAATCTAAGACGAAACCCGGGAAGGATTTGAGGTTCATGCCATAGTCGGGATCAGGAAGCACCTTATCGGTAACTTGCGCGCCCACCACGGTCCCGGGGACCTCGGCGGGAATCCATTTGGAAGCGTCGAAACCGGTGCTGGAAATCTGTTCGCCTTTCGAACTGTCGACGCAGGAAGACTGCATGCGCCAGGTTCCGTCGAGATATTGGCGATTCGCCGGAACTTGCGCGCAAAGAGCGGATGCAAACGACAAAGTGAACAGCACTACGGCAATAAAATGGGGGGGGCGGGCTGCAAACATGAGAGTTCCTCGCAACACCAGCACAGCAGATTGTCCAGAACAACCTGCGGCCCAGTGTACATTAAAACGATTCAAATCAGAACCGATTCTTTGCGAGCTTCCGCGAGTTGGCGAGGAGAACTTAATTACGGCGAAATTATTGCCAGCCGCGAATCGATTTCGGACTGATCAAAGTGGGCCTGTAGTTTTGATGCGCGCTGCTCATGCGCAGCGAGTAGCCGTTGGCGAGATAGTCGGGAATGTCGCGGGGATTGGCCAGAGGAATGTCGGGCCCTCTGCGATCTAACGCCACGCGATAACGCTCATCTTTGAACAGATGGGGGACCAAACGGGTTCCGGCAAATTTGCCGCGACGCACGACGGCGAAAAGCATAAAGTCTCCTCCGGGGTGGTGATTTGGATCGCAAGAAAGACTGTGTGGGAGTGTGGGACACGCTGCAAGAGCAAACCGAGCGAGCGTTTGTGGAAAGCTGAGGAAGCTTGAGGAAAAGTTCGTTGTGCACTGGTGGGGCAGTGGGCCAATGCGCTCAACGAGAAAGTCGAGACTGGCGCTTCCAGCCGCGGATAGCATGGGCTCCAAAAAGGATTGCAAATGCGCCAATCACCAACAACATGGAAAACGGCACGGCCTGCCGCCAAATATTCGTAAGCATGTGGGCGCTCCACTGTTTGTGGATCAACCATGTACCCAATGGCAGGTTCAGGAGCATTCCCGTTCCAGTTCCCGGAGAATAAGAACGCGTAGCCACAGTCCACACCAAGTGAGGAATCACCGCATTGACTGCCATCACCAGGGCAAATCCGGCCAAAGCCCACTGGAAGCGCGTGCTGTCCGGCCGCACGCAAACCGCAACAATCGGAATCCAAATCGCAACGCTAACCAAGGAAGTCACAACCCAATAGATTTTCGCATTGGGCGTGAACCGCAATCTCAGATGAATGCCATACCAGCGCACCAGGAACATGGCTTCTTCCAGATTGTGCAGCGTAACTCCGATACCGAACAGGATCGCGATCAGCTTATAGGAAGGCGTATTCACCCGCTCCTCTCGCCAGAGAGCGCATCAGCGTGCGGCTGGATTGCCCAGCGCACACCAAGTGTACAGCGGGTTTCAGGCGCTTCTCAGCGAGCCCCTGGAATCGTGCAATAACTTGCTGACGAGAATGGTCCCGGAGGAGGGAGTCGAACCCACACGGGGAGTGATCCCCGGCAGATTTTGAGTCTGCTGCGTCTGCCAGTTCCGCCACTCCGGGGGAACAGTAATGAAAATAGCACGAGCGCGGGGATGGGTAAAGCGAGGCTGGGCCGCCGGTAAGCATTGCGTTCGCGGTGGTGAAGGTGTTGAATACCAGCAAGACCAACCAAGATCAAGCATTCCAAGTGAGGGGGAGATGAACAAGCTATCGCGGCGGGCGGTGCTGCGTGCCGGAATCGGCCTGGTGGCGGGAGCAGCGGCTCTGCGCTCGAGTGCGTTCGAACTGCTGGGGGCGGAGCGCCACTCCCGTGAGGGCAACCCGGACTTGCAATTCCCGTCAGCGCCACGCGAGCGCCTGGCGGTGGCTTCGTGGCCGTTTCGCGCGGAGATTGCCAGCGCTGCGAATGAATACCGGGACAAGAAAAGGCCGGCAATGGACCTGCGGGATTTTGCCGTCAGCGTGCGCGAGCGATTCGGAGTGCCGGGAGTGGAACCGCTGAGCGCGCACTTCCCTTCCACCGACGAACGATACTTGCGCGGCTTCCGCGAAGCGATCGACCGCGCCGGGGTGCACGTGGTGGATATTCCCGTGGACAACGAGTTCAGTTTTTACGATCCGGACGCGGGAAACCGCAAGAAAGCCATCGAAAACGGAAAGAAATGGGTGGACGTAGCGGTGGTGCTGGGATCACCGAGCGTGCGGACGTCGATTGCCGAGGCGCAGAAGGCCAAACCGAATGTGGATGTGGCGGCGCAGAGCATTCGGGAGCTGGTGGATTATGCGGCGGACAAGAAGATTCTGGTCAATCTGGAAAACGACAATCTGGTGAGCGAGGACGCCTTCTTTGTAGTGAAGGTGATCGAGAAAGCGAACCATCCTTGGTTACATGCATTGCCGGACTTTTGCAATTCCATGGCCAGCGGGAACGAGAAATTCAATTATGAGGCGGTGACGGCGATGTTCCGCCATGCCTACAACATCTGCCATGTGAAGGACTCGGAGGTTGGCGAAAGGGGCAAGGTGTTTCGCGTGGATTTGCAGCGGACGTTTGGCATTTTGAAGGCCAGCGGGTACCGGGGCTACTGCTCGATGGAGTGGGAAGGACCCGAAGACCCATACGTGGGGACCAAGAAGCTGATCGCGGCGTCGCTGGAGTACCTGAGTTGAAGGCCTACTGGACGGGCGCATCGCCGCAGGATAGCCTATAGCAAGCCGAGAGGGGCTGCCGGGCGCCGGCAGTTCGGCTGAAAAATGACTACAGAGAGTAATGTAGGCGGCTCGCGCCCCGAGTTCCGCGGGTTGCAGTATTGGATGGAACGCGTCCTGAAGGAATTGGAGTCGGTGCGCAAGTCGCCCGACGCGGACGCGGTCCATGATTTGCGGGTGGCGATACGCCGGTGCCGGTCCGTGGCGGCGGTTATGGAAGAGGTGGACCCGGACCCGTTGTGGCCGCACATGCGGAAGCTGGGGAAGAAGCTATTCCGGCAGCTCGGGGAACTGCGGGACACGCAAGTTTTGGAGCAGTGGACCAAGAAACTCGGCCCGGAATCGGACACCGTGCGAGAACGGTTGCTGGCGGCCTTAGGCGCGCAAGAGAAGGAAATGCAACAGGCGGCGTTCAAGGCAGTGGACAAGTTCGATCAGAAAGCCTGGAAAAAACTGGAGCGCAAGCTGCAGAAGCGCAGCCGGCTGGTGACGCCCGACGGACTTGCGGCGGAGTGCCTGGCCCTGGAACGTTTGGAAGCCGCCAAGGAACTGCACGTGCGGGCGCTGCGGGCCGAGAAGGCGGAGGCGTGGCACGCCCTGCGGATCGGAGTGAAGCGATTCCGGTACGCCGTGGAGAGCTTGATCCCAGCGCGATACGCCGAGTGGGAAGACGATCTGAAACGCTTACAAGATCTGCTGGGCGAAGTGCATGACCTGGATGTGCTGTCCGGGAAGATTGCCGAAGTGACCGGCGACCAGCAGGAGGCGCGCGCAGCTTGGGCTGAGCGAATCGCATCGCAGCGGCACGAGCGCATTGAATCCTATCGAGAACGGACCGTCGGCGAAGGCGGGCTGTGGCAACAATGGAGGCACGGCCTGCCCGAAGGAAATCGCGTGGCCACGGCCGCGCAGGCACGTTTGCGAGCCACGGCTCGAGCGCTGGAAGCCAATACGCGGCGGGCAATGTTGGTTGCGCGTCTGGCAATGCGCTTGTTTGGCGCCTTCGCCAGGTTGCACACCGTGCCGGCACTGGCCAACAAGAATGTGCGCAGAATGATGCGGGCAGCGGCCCGGCTGCAGGGAATCGGGTCTGGGCTGAATGCGAAATCACCACAGAAGGCCGCCAGAAAGTACTTGAAGACCATGGTGGTTCCCCCAGGCTGGACGGAACAGGAATGGGAGTTGATGGCGGAAGTGGTGAGGTACCACCGAGGAGCTCTGCCTGATCCAAAACACAAGTCCTTTGCGCGATTCACGCCGGAGGAACAGAGAGTCGTTTCTACACTGGCGGGAGTGCTGCGGCTGGCGCGGACCCTGAGCAAGAGCGGCGCAGGGGTGGGGGGAATCGAGGTCGAAAGGTCCGGGGAGACCTTGATGGTTCGGGTGCCGGGATTGCTCGAGAGCGAGGAACACGCCGCACGTTTGGCAGCCGGGAAATATTTGTTGGAGAAGAGTCTCGGGCAGCCATTGGTAATAAAGGCAGTGCAGTTGGCGCCGAAGTTGATTGCGTTGCCAGCGAAGGAAGAGCCGCCGGCAACGAGCGCGGCCGCATCAGACTAACGGAACTGGTGAGCGGCTGAAGCTGTACCCCCTCACTGGATAAGTTGCGCCACTCCAAGAAAAAGCCAGCCCTCGAGCACACGCGAAACCCAAGTTTTTTTGTGCGTGACGCTTCGGCTGCGTTGCCAAAAAAAAGAGGGAGCTAAGACGCTCCCTCCCCCGACCTGAATTTGCTGCAATCCCGGGAACCACCACAACCGGGGGCAGCACGCGCTCGCATCACGCTGGCCTGCCCTCTGGGTCCGGTGATCAGAAAAGATTGGCGGCAACAATGACCAACTCTTCTTCCGGATGGTTCTGGGCTAACTGAGTTTCCATGCGGCTCTTGGGCAAAGAGCGACCATACTGGCTGCCCGCAACCCACACCTGTTCCAGGAAGTAGTAATCACCCATGCGGCGGAAAACCAGTTTGGTTTTTGGGGCGGGCATGAGTTCTGCACAGGCTTGCGAGATCACCGTGGCAACGGGGGTTTGGTCGGCGTCGGAGACTTGCAACAGAACGCCGTCTTGTGTGAAGTGGTACGAGCCTGCGGTGTAGGCGCGATCTCCCACCACGAAATTGAAGGGAATGGTAGAGGATACTTTTTTCTGTTGGGCGTGGGCGGCGGTGGCGATCAGCAGAATCGCGAAAGCAGTGAGCGCGGAGCGAAGCACTTTCATGGGGCTCTCCTTTTACAAAATATGGCGAGCGACGGATTGATTCCGGGTGGCTCGGCCTTGTGACGCAAAGTAAAGGAGCAAATACGGTGCCAGCGCTTGCCAGACATGCTCGGGCCGTGTCGCTTGGGGAATATACGCATTCTTCTCAAGCCGATGCGCAAGGTGATGAGTTGGCGCGGCGGATAGGGGATGGACGTGCGGACGAGGCGATTAGTCTATCCGATTAGCGGGACCGCAGCTGTGACGCGAGCAGGCGGCTATGACACCAAAGGGGATGCGTGGAGGCTCACCGATTGGATAGTGGGTCTATCTGTTTGTGCGTAGGTTCGGCAGAGCGAAAAAGCGGAGGCTAAGGATTAGCAGGGACGCACCCAGATTCGGGATGTGGCGGTTTTGCCGAGATGGATGATCTGGGCAGCCACGCGAAGCGTCAGGGTTTCGTCGTAGCCGCGCTCGAGGACCTGCACTTTGCTGGAAGGCAGCACCTGGAGCTCCTGAAGGAAATTGAGAAAGCCTTCGTCTTTTTCGTAAACACAGAGCACTATGGCGGAATCGCCGGAACGCAGTTCGGAGAGCAGCAGGCCCCCTTGTTTACGGAGTTGCGACACGCCACCGGAGAGCGGCACGCCATGTGGACAGGTTTTGTGGCTGGCGAAGCGCTTTTGTAGCAAAGCTTCGACTTCGGGCGAGATGGTGTGCTCCATGCGCTCCGCTTCGGCATGGGATTTGGCCCAAGGCAAGCCAATCACTTCAGTGAGCAGCATTTCGGCGAGATGGTGACGAAGCATGAGATGCTCGGCAACCTTCCGGCCCTTAGGGGTAAGAAGAATGTGTCCGCCACGTTGCACTTTGACGTGGCCGTCGCGGGCCATGCGCTTGACGGCAGCAGTCACCGCGGGAGGAGTGACGTCAAGTTCTTCGGCTAACCGCGCGCTGATGGCCACTTGGTCTTCCTCGAGCATCTCAAAAATGGCTTTGAGATAATCCTCCTGGGAAACGCTAGTTTTTTCGCGGCGCAAAGAGTCTCCGTAGAATCAGGAACTGGCAGAATTGGCAGCTCGCTGGTCGGTACGCAAGCGGCTGGCAAGCAACAGCACTTTTAATTCTAACTCTTCCAAAATTTGCTGATAAGTGTCGTGGGTCGCGCCATAGGGATCGGCCACGTCCCAAATTTCCACTTTGTCGGTGGCCAGCGGTTCGCCCGTGTGACTGTCAGAGAGCTGTTCCAGGGCGCCACCGGAAAGATCGATGACCAGATCGGCGTTTTCCAGCGCCTCGAGACGAAGCGGCTTGGATGCCAGGCCGTCGAGAGAATAGCCATTGGCACACAACACCTCTTCGGTTACTTCAGAAAGATGGCCCAGCGGGCTGAGACCCGCACTAGAAGGATCGATAATGTCGTACGCCAGATGACGCGCAATGGCTTCGGCCATGGGGCTGCGACAAGCATTGCCTATACACACGAAGAGAACCCGGAGCTTGGCGGACGAGGGCATATGACGGATTGTAACGCTTCACGGGCCTAGTTTATGCGAAAAGAGGCAAAAGAGCCGGAGCGCAGGAGGACAGGGACTCCTTATCAGACTGACCGAACGCGTTCAGGGCGTCGCTATGGACATCGATGAGGCCAACGACCTGACCAGCGGAATCAGACACGGAGGCCAAAAAGTCACAAGCCCTTCCGCGGTACAGAAGGCTCTAGTGAAAATTCACTAGGCATTTTGCTCAATTTCCCATGCTCCGGAATTCCGGCAGGATAAGGGAATTGGTCGGGTTTGGAGAAGATGAAGCCTGCGACGAAAACTATACGTGTGCTTGTGGCCGATGATTCTCCCACAGCGCTGCGCTCGGTGTGTGAGTACTTGGAGTTCGCCGGGGGCTTTGAGATCGTAGGAACGGCCAGCGACGGGCTGAACGCGGTGCAGTTGGCGGCCGCGCACAAGCCCGACCTGGTGCTCCTGGACCTCAGCATGCCGCGAGTGAACGGACTGGAGGCAGCTCTGCAAATCCGCCTCTCCAGTCCGGACCTGCGGGTGATCATCTTCTCCGAACTCAGTGGCTCGTCGCTCGAACAAGAGTGCCGCAAATACGGTGCCGACAGCTTTTTGCATAAGAGCCAGTTGCCTGACCGCCTGCTGGCGGAGATTGACCGCTTGTTCGCCGGCTAGGAAAGAAGTGCGCCGCCTCTCCTGCCTGTCATCAACAAAAATAGAAACCAAAATAAAAACGGAAACCCTGGGACTTCCGAGAGGATTTTTTTACCTCCCAGTCGTCGAGCGCATCAAATTCACGGCAAGAATGAGTATGGCACGTGGCGGCCTAACGCTAGGGATGCTGTCATTGCTAGGCGTGGCTGGGAGCCCGGCGTTTGCGCAGGTGGCCGGGCAACAGCTGCATACCTTTCGCGGCGTGCGTTTGTGATAGGTGGGACGCAGGGCGAGTGGCAGTGAGCCTATTTGTGTCTACTTCTGACGCAAGGCGTAGACATCACTGTGGCCGGTGGGGCGCACATAGACTATCTTGGAAAGATCGCGCGAAAAGTCGTAGGCATTCCCGCCGTGGTTTATGGGGAAGGTGAAGGGCAGTGTCATGACGATCTTCGGCTTCCCAATCAAATTGCCGTTGAGCCACGCCTGACGGAGGACCTGTGACCCCTCGGCCGATGGGACGGCGTAGAGGATAGACTTCCCATCGGGGGAAAAGATGCCGCCCAGAGTGTTGACGCCGGGAAGGATGGGATTACAAGTTTTGTCTGCCAGTGAGACCTGATAAAGTCCGCTTCGTGCTCCATAGGGCCGCACCGCGAGCAAGTAGGAGCCAGATGAATCCTGATCCGTTACGTCTCCGCAACCCACTGCAATCAACTCAGGCGGGGAACCATCTAATGTGGTTTTCCAGACAGCTCGCGGTGTGGTCTCCTTTTTGATGGCAGTGATGTATAGCGATTTCTGGTCGCGGTCCCAAACGATACTCGTGGGCCTGCCGTCGACTGGAGGAAGCTGATGCAGATCGCTTCCGTCGGCGGCGACGGTGTACGCTTTGCTGGTTGAGCCAGTTTCAAAGCTGATATAGGACAAATGAAAGTTATCCCGAGCCCAGGTTCCCGTGGTGAGTGCGACGGCCGAGGCGAGCTTGACCCTGTGGGCACCCATGAGGTCGGAGACCCAAAGCTCCATTTGATGCTGTGCGGGAATTGTTGCGTACATCACACGCTTAGCATCCAGCGAAATCTCCGGCTGGGTGGAATCTTCTTCAGCGATGTCCAGAGATTCTTTCGAGTCCACATCGTAGGAACTGAGAAAAGCAGAGGTTCTGCCGTTCACGTAGTAGATGCCGTTGCCGGCAGGATCTCGCATCGGCGAATAGTCGGGGCCAATGCCAGTGGTCATCTGCGTAAGGGAGTGGCTAGAGAGGTCAAAGCTCCAGAGATTGGTTAGACCATTGAGCGTGTGACTGAACATGACGGACTTGCCAGGCTCGAGCCAGCCGAGGTCAGGATTTCCGGAAAACAGATCCGCATCGACAGTGACACCCAGATTTGTTTGAGTACGATTCGTTAAATCGATTGTGGACAATTCAGCAAAATTCCCATCCGTCCAGCCGCGCAACGCCACCAGGCGCTTGCCATCGGGAAAGACCAGGGCCGGCACATTCCAGAAACGATCGTCGGTGGGCTGAAAAATGGTTTGAGAATGGAGGCCGGTTTTATCGGCGCGGAAAATGCCGGCATCGTCGGAAGTTGCATAGTAGAGGTAGGCTCCATCCGGCGAAGGAATCGCGTAGTAGGCGGAGAGTAAGTGGCGAACCGGGCCGCCGAGGGTGGGAACGGACCAAAGTTCATCGAGGCTAATGTTCGGGCTGTAGTAAAGCTCACTGCCGTCGGCGGAAAAAGTGCTTACCACTTTGTCCACATGGTCGTCGGTTAATTGGCGAGGCACGCCGCCTGAGGTCAACATCACGAAAACCTGTGAGATGCCGTTGACAGGGGAGTCGAAGGCGATCATATGGCCATCGGGTGAGAGTCGTGCATCGTGGATGGGCTTGTGCCACTCGCTAATCTGGACAATTTTGGCCGGGCTCGAGGATGAGTTGGAGCGTTGCGAGAAACGGTACGCGGAGAAAGCTGTGGCGAGCACCGCGAGGGAACATGCGATGGCCAGAGCTGGCCTTGACCACGAGGCCTGGAGGCTTTTCGCGGCGGGTGCTGGCGAATTCGCATCGGGAGGAAGTTGCGCTTGGGGCAGGGCTGCCAGATCAGACGCTGCTGACTGAGCTGCGACCGGCTGCTGCTCCTCGGAAGCGGTAAGGGGATATACGAACCGATAACCCCTGCGGTGGAGCGTTTCTACATAGCGAGGCGCGTCAGGAGAGTCGCCCAGGGCGGCGCGAAGTTTGGCCACCGCCACGTTGACGGCGTGGTCGAAATCTCCGAAGGACTCGGCCGGCCAAATCCGCTGCTGCAGTTCCTCACGAGTGACCAGTTCCCCTGGATGTTCCAGTAATGCCAAGAGTAATTGAAAAGGTTGGTCCTGGATGCGCAGGCGGGTGCCGGACTTACGAAGTTCTCCGGTCCGGGCGTCTACTTCGAATACTCCAAAGCGTATGGGGGCATTGGTTCTGTCGACAGGTTCCATGCTACCAGCCTTGCAACGACGCCCGCAGCGCCAGCTTCCCGTCCGGTTGAGGTTCTCCCCTAAATAGTTGGGTTATCAGACCATTGCCCGAATATGAAGTCAATGCACAAAGATGACCAGCCGTGAATTGAGGTACCTCTGGGCCTAACCGAACCTCGGCGCACCGCTATAGCGGCAACGGTGAGCGCCATGAAAAATGCCCTCTGGCTCTTGTTCGCTGGCTTCGCTTTGTCGTCGGTACCTTGTGGCGGAGCCTCACAGGCCCCTTCGGGAATTCCAAACCGCCAAACCATCGCAATTCCATTTGCCGTGCAGCATGACTTCCTGGTGGTGATTGACGGCCAGATTGGTGACATACCCGGGCTCAAGTTCATCCTCGACACCGGCGCAACCCGCAGCATCGTGGACACAAGAATTGCGAATAGACTCTCGCTCCCCCTGCGGCCGGGCAAAGTCTTGAACTATGACCGCTTCGCTTCTGTCGGATGGACCAGCCTTCCGCAACTGCAAGTCGGCGCCGTTCAGTTTCACGATTTTCCGGTGATGGTGGGCGATCTAAGGCGCTTCTCGGAGTTTACCGACAATGTCGACGGCATTCTCGGGCTCGACATTCTCGCTTCGGCTACCAGCATCCTCATCGACTATCCAAGGCATCTAGTGAGCTTTACCGAATTACACGGAGGTGGTGGCCGGCCAGAATCCGAAGCTTCCGCTTTCACCGTGCTAGTGACCATGCAGGGTCAACCGGTTCGTCTGATCATTGATACCGGGCGCGAGGGAATGCTGCTTTATTCCGATCGCATCCGGAAGCACACTTCTCGTCTCCAGATTGGGTTAACAGCAACAGGGGCGCAGGAGGGGCGTCTTGCCGTGCAGGAAAGCACGCTTCCGGGAGTCCGCTTCGGCCCAGAAGAACTCCGTTTGTCTGCGGTGCTGCTGTCTCGAGCGCCTGATTCTCTCCCTCAGGACATCGATGGCTACGTCGGAACGGATCTGCTGAGGGCGCAACGAATCGAAATTGACTTTGCAATGCATACGATTCAGTGGCAATAGCCAATCACCCGACGGACCGTGAGTTGAGCAGCTTGGGTTCCTTTAGCGGGGCCCTGTGTGAGGTAACGGGGCCATAACGCGCGCCCCTGCTTGCCGCCGATGGCGCGGAATTGTGTGCTTACTTCTTACCGGCTTTGGCTTGGGCGGTGACTTTGGCCATCTCGGCAGCCATTGCTTTAGAAATTTCCAGGTAGGTGAGCTTGAGCTTGCCCAGCAGATCGAGCAGCATGTCGCTTTCTTCGGGGGCCAAGTTGCCCTTAGTCTTTTGCTGCAGAGCATCGAGCATATCGATCAGGTCCCGCGCGGCGTCGGGATCGATCATAGGCTGACCGGTGTTGGGATCCGCGTAAGCGCCCAGCACCATGGCGGCGTTGCTGCCCAGCATGCGCACCAGATTTTCGAAGGCCGGTAGGCGCTTGGGGGCGTCGGCGGCAGGCTTAGGCCCTTCGGGCGGCGGGTTCGTGGCTTTGGCTTCGAACTTGGATTCTTCGCGGCGAGCCTCTCGTTCCTGTTCTTCCACGACTTCTTTGCGAATTTCGCCTTCGGCGGTAAAGGGCCGGCGGTCAATTACTTTGAATCCCTCATCTCGGTTATCGGGCACAGGTGTTACCTCGCTATCGATATCCACTCAGTCTAGCACGGACAATGCGGGTACAGAGACAGGAAGAGGGACGGTGGGCGTGGTATTCTCTCAGATTATGCGACCAACGACGCTAAGGCAAAGGTTTGGCGTGGGTGCGCTGATCACCCACCTGGTTTTGGCTGTATTTGTTGGGCTCACCCTGGTGGGGCTAACTTGCAGCGCGCAAGGCGGGCATGGCACCGATTTCGCCCCCTTCGAGGCCTGGAAGGCGGTGGTCCTGGCTGGCGACTCGGCGGCACTGTCGTCGTTTTACACCCAATCCCCGGCGCCGGAGATCACCGGCGGGGACAAGAAGCCCATGTCGTTGCAGCAGGAGGTCGCGTTCTGGTCCAGCTGGAAGGCGCAGGGTTTGACGAATCTGAGCGCGGAGGTAGTGGAGGACCAGCAGCAAAGTCCGGACATGCGCGTCTTGGTGGTGCAGCTGATGTTGACGACCAAGCAAGGCGCCACCGTCAAGAAGCAGTTTGTGGCCATGTCGCAGAATTGGTTTCGGCAGGCAGGCCAGTGGAAAATCGGGATCGTGCGGCAAACCGCGGCGACGCGGCTGCGACAGCCGCTGGAAAATAAGCAGATCTACGATCCCAATGCGGACGCGAACCAGGAGATTGCCGACGCGGTGCGCACCGCGGGGGCGTCGCACAAACGGGTGCTGGTGGTGTTCGGAGGGAACTGGTGCTTCGACTGCCACGTCTTGGACGAAGCGTTTCACAGTCCGGAGATCGCGCCGACACTGAACAAATCCTTCGTGGTGGTGCATATCGACATCGGTGAAATGAACAAGAATCTAGACGTGGCCAAGAAATACGACATTCCACTGAATAAGGGGGTGCCGGCGATCGCGGTGTTGGACTCCGATGGAAAGCTGCTGTTCAGTCAGAAGGGTGGGGAGTTTGAGGCGGCGCGGTCGATGGCTCCGGAGGATATTCTGGAGTTTCTGAACAAGTGGAAGCCCACCCGCGGCTGAACGTTCCGCAGCGCAAAAAAAAACTCGCCTCACTGAACCCGTAAAAAACGGCGACAGTCGCATGTGGCCCTTTCCGGGCTCGCCTGGCTTTGCGCGAGAACCAGCGTTCGCGGCGACCGCGTCGGAATGTTTGTTGCCGCGTACCGCATTGCGTTCGAAGCGTGGACACCAGATGAGGCGATCCAGGAGATGCACCAGTTCCATTTCAAGTCGCACTGGCATCCGGGGATGGCCAGGTACGTTCGCGGGTTTCCCGAACGGCTGGCGCATTCGCCGGAGCTGGCGCCGTATCGGCGCGAGCGAACGGCTAGCGCAGCCAACGTCTTGGTTGCTGCGCGGGGAAATACAGGTGGCGGCCTGCCTCAGAAGGCGGCCCCTACAAGGTCAGTAGCGTTTGTTGGCGGAGGAGAGAAATCTTATGGCGATCCCGCGCTGATCGTTGCCCAAATCGTCGACGCGGGCGACCTGGCCGAGGTACTCGTAATTTTGCGGGCTAAGCGGGGAATGGTATGGCAAAGTGACGAAGACCCGCATGCCCTCGCGGTAAGAGGTGCGCTTGGTGATGAAATAAGCTCCGTCCTGAGACACGTTGGTCGTGGAGCCGATTTCCTCGAACACCCCGTCTTTAGGATCGGTCGGGCGGACCCGCAGAGTCTGCTTCATGCGCACGCGCCGGCTGCGCCGGCGTTCCGTGGCGCGAGTCTCATACATATGTTTATGTGAGCACAAAGCGCGGCGACGGGATATAGGGTGTGTTGAAAAGGGCAAGGGCAGAGCGGGCACTGCGTGAATCGTGGTGACATGAGTGGCTGATCAAAGATTGTTGGCCGCTCCGAGAACGCGGCATTGCATAAGCAAATCGGGGCGATGAAAGCGAGTCTGTCACTTGCACAATGCAAGTGACACATGACCGTAATGCGGGCTCGATCGGCGCATTGCGGAATTGGAGCGAGCGGCGCAAGCCAGCTGAATTATCTGGCGGCTTTGCGAAGCAACTTGGGACTGGCCAGCCACACCAATTCCCCGCTCGGAGGAACCAGGCGCTTAAGCTCGACGAACGCCACCCCAGCCTTCTTCAAGGCGGAGATGTGATGTTTGGCGCCCAGAGCCATAGCCAGCACATCATCGAGGTGAGGAGCGTGGCCGAAAACGAAGACCGACGAAAGGTCTTTGTCCCTGGCCAATTCCCGGAACAACTGCAAGGGCTCGGCGCCGGGCAGCAGCAAGTCGGACTTGCGAATCTTCTGCTTCGAGTATTCGAAGGCGGCGGCGAAGATCTCCGCGGTCTGGAGCGCGCGCACGTACGGGCTGGTCAGGATCAGGTCAGGAACCGAGGCGATTTCGGCCATGCCCTTGGCGGCCAGACGGGATTTCTCGATCCCTTCATCGGTCAGAAAGCGCTCGGGGTCCGGCGGGCATTTGGGATCTTCACGGTCGATGGCGAGACCGTGGCGCACAATGTACAGCTCCATAAGCTGCAGTCTCCTTGGCGATTATCCTACAAAAGCGAATATGTATGGCAGGTAACAAAAGCAACGAGTATGGGAATGAGTAAAAGCTAGGTGCAAATCCCCGTTCGGGTTCTTTGAAGCAAACGAAGCGGGCCTTTCTGGCGCACTTTGAGCACCCGCCTACGGCTGATTCCAAAAACATCGAGTTTCAGCGAGAAAACTACAAAAAAGTGGCTGCCGATCCAGACTACTGGCCCAAAATGTTTGACAAACTTGGAAGCATTCAGTGGCAAGGATTTTCGAAGGAAGAACTGGCTTCCATCAAAGCGCCCTTTCTCATCGTTCTGGGAGACTGCGATTTTGTCCGCCTTGAACACGCCGTTGACACCGTTAAGCTCATCCCCAACGCCGAGCTCGCTGTGATCCCGTCCGCCAGCCACTTCGCCCTATTTTCGGAACCGGAGAGGGTGATACCAATCGTTAAACATTTCCTGGAAAAGCCTGAAAAGAACATTCCGCTGACAACTGCTGAAACTGGCTATCACCCTGGTGCAACCAGATGAAGCTCTGCTCAGCAGAAGCTGCGACTCAGCCGTTGGCAAGAAAACGGAAAAACAGCTGCAGGTGAAATTCCTTTTCGAACAAATTGCAACTGCGCTCAGCGTCGCGAATGTCTTCGGCAACGTCACCCCGCGCCTGCACTTGCAGGGTAATGGCGCCGCGCTGAAACGAGGTGTGCAGTCCGACGACGCGCTGGCGGTGCGAGTGATCCAATCCCTCGACGACGCGAAGCAGCGCCGCAAGCCGGCGGGCCACCCGTTTATCGTTGTTGTTCAGAGCGGAATAAGCGGGATGATGCCCGTCGGGCTCGGACTTGCGGTTGTGATAGCGCACCACCGCCGCGACAATGTTGCGGTCGCGCCCTTCCAACCCGGGGATATCGCCGTTCAACGAAAGGTATTCGCCATGCTTGTGATGACCGCGATGACTAACGCGATGACCTACGTCATGGAGGAGAGCGGCAGCTTCCAGCTGGACGCGAGCTTGCACCGGCAAATGGTGCAAAGGCTGGAGCTGATCGAAAAGCATGACGCTGAGTTCGCGGACGTGTTCCGCGTGACTCTGATCGTAGTCCAAACGGCGGCCGAAGCTGCGCGTGGCCACCAGAATCTGCCGGGCTTCCGCGTTGTAGCGATGAGGTTCCTTGCGGGAGAACGCATCGCGGGCAGTTTCCTGGAGCAGTCCTTCGCGTAGACCAACGCTGGGAATCAGGAAGTTGTGGATATTTAGATAGCGGCCGAGCGTCAGGAAAATGAGCGCGGCGACCGCCATAACGTCGGCGCGGTCGCGGCGAACGCCATACGCTTTCATGCGCGCCCGCAAATCACGCTGAAGAATGTCGGGTAAACGCTCGCGAAGGAGCGACACTTCCAGACTGGGCAGACCATCTTGCCTCGGTCCAGGCGCTACGTTCGCCAAGGTTTCCGCATTACCGCCGAGGGCCACAGCCACGCGGTCGGCCAGGTTCGGACGAGCGGGCAGGCGCGATTCCAAAAGAGCGCGAACGTAGCGGCGCACTTGCTCGGCTTGCGCCGGACGGATCACACCCGGAATACTCAGCGTGCTCATCAGCCGCACCGTGCCGAGTGGAAGCTGAACGCCTTGCGTGACCGCGTGATCGCGCAGAATACTCAGTTCCAGGCTGCCGCCACCCAAATCGGCAATGCAGCCGGCTTGAACCTCCGGTCCTAGGGCGGCAAAGACCGCTTCGCGCCCAAGACGCGACTCCTCTTTCGAGCTGATCACTTCAAGAACCAGGCCGGTGGTCTGTTTGACACGGCGAACTAATACGTTGCGGTTCTGGGCTTCGCGGCACGCGCTGGTGGCCACCGCACGATATTTGGACACACCGAACTCGTTCATGATCTCGCGCAAATGGCGGAATGCCTTAACCCCTTTTTTCAGGAGTTCCTCACTGAAACGATGGCGGACAAAAACGCCTTCACCCAGACGAAGGGGGTAGCGCTCCGTCACCAGCGGTTCGATATCCAGAGCCGAATAGGCACGGGCCACGGACAGGCGCACTGCGTTAGAGCCGGCGTCGATGGCGGCGATGTGGACGGGCTCGGGCATGTGGGCCGGCTACCGCCAGAGATGAGCCAGGGCGGAAGAAGGAGTGTACTTGGTGGAGCGAATGCCGAGGTACTCGCCAATGCGCTGGCGCAGTTGTTTGTTTACGGTGGAGACGCTGGCCTCGCCGTCGAGCTCGATAAAGCCGTTGCGCTTGGCCATGACTTCAAATTCGCGTTTGATCATGGTTTGGTAGCGCACGAAAGACCAGTACAGGTCGTGCGAAAGAGACATGTCGCGGCCCGCTTCCCAATAACTGATGGCCTGGGCCTTCTTGAACTCACGAGCGAAGGCCGTCTCGGGGCGAACGTTCAGCCAAAAAGTGAGATTGGGGCGCAACGCCATCGCGTACAGACCGGTGAGATAGTCGCGATTGATACCGCGCACCACACTGCGCGCAATCAACGTGAAGATGAACCGGTCGGCAAGAACGATGGTGCCCGCACGCAGAGCCGGGACGATGCGATGCTCCAGTTGGTCGAAGAAATCAGTGCAATACATCAGCGCGAGGGTCAGGCGGGTGACCGCATTCTTCGCCAGCAACTCGTCGATGTCGCGGCCCACCAGGTTGGAACGCCGCAAGCCGCTGGTTTGTACCGCGAAGCCTTCGGACTCCAGCCATTCTTGCAGGAGCGTGATCTGCGTGGAACGACCGGAGCCGTCGAGACCTTCGATAACGATGAGGCTGCCCACTAGTTCGGAGGGATTGAGGCCGACCAGGTGCTCGCCGAAGAAGTACTGCGAATCTTCCGTCTCGGCGGAGTTGGCCTTTGCGGCGGGCGGCTCCTGAGTGGCGGCAGCCAGAGCGCTTTTATCTTTTTCTTTGTCCTGATCGGGCATGATCACTCCACGACATCCGGCCGCGGCGCAAAACGTTTGAGGTCAATCTTCGAAGCGACGATGTCGCGCATTTGTTTCTGCAACTTGTTGACCGGTAGAGTACCGTCGAGGACGACAAAGTTGTCGGTATCCACCATCTTGTCGTACTCCTCCAGAATGCGGGCCTGAAACAGTTTAAAGCTTTCGGCGCGATCATAGGACAAACTGAGGTCCATGCCCGCTTCGTAGTATTTCAACTTGGGACGCCCGCTGAGAATGCGATCGACGGCGACGTCCAGCGGCGCCCGGAAATAGAAGACGATATCGGGAATGGGCGCGAAGCGGTAGAGATTGCGCAGCCAACGCTGCGAACAGCCACGCGCGGCATCTCGGGCAAAGGCCGTGTAGATGTAGCGGTCGGCGAGCACTAGATAATCGCCCTGCAGCAGCGGCATGATCTGCCGTTCGCAGCGATCGGCGAAGTCAGCGGCGGCGAGGAGAGAAAAGGTGGTCGGCGTGAGCAAACGTTTCTGCTTGCCCCGGCGCGTCGCGGATTTGACCAGCGGAGAGGAGTTCCACTCGGTAAAGTGCAACCGGTACCCGCCAATTTCCAGCCAGCGTTTCAAGAGATAGAGTTGCGTGCTTTTCCCCGAGCCGTCGGTGCCCTCGACCACGATTAACGCGCCGGGATAAGCGCGACTGGGAACCGGGCGGCCGGGTTGCGGGAGAGTCGTTTTGGCATCGGGTCGCGAAGACCGGGAGGTAGTGTCTTGATTTTCCATCAGAGCGTTGGGCGCGAGCCCTTCAGTACGTTGAGCGTAATCAGCCATTGTTACTGGAGCATTACAACACAGACGCCAGGGGACAGGCAAAGCGCCAACCGGCAATAAATACGAAAGCAAAACGTCCACAGAATGCTAATGGTCTGACCTGCTCAGAAAATATTGAGTTTGATGGTAAGGAATTTCTTGGGATTCTTGCGGAAATCGGCGATCAGCGAGCGCATCTCACTGCTCAGATTGCTGAGGTTGTCGTAGAGCTGGGGATCGTTGAAGAGTTTGCCCATGGAGTTATTGTTCTGGTTGAGCTTGGCAGTGGCTTCGGAAAGATTGCTGCTGGTATCGCGCAGCTTGTTATAAAGAGTCTCGTCGGTGGCCAGTTTGCCCAGCGTGCCTTTGCCGGCGCGAACGTCTCCCAGAACCGCATTGCCATTGGTGATAGCTTGTTTGGCTTGATCGTACAGCGTGGGATCGTACAGTAATTTCCCGAGAGTGCCTTTTTGGGCGCGAAGATCGGCCAGAATGGTGTTGACCTGGTCGACCGCAGTTTCCACTTTGTTGCCCATTTCATCGGTCATAACCAGTTTGCCGATAGTGCCCTGGCCGGACTGTACCGTGGTGGCGATTTGATCGCCTTTGGCCAGAATGCTGTTCAGGTGTTTGTAAGCCTGATCGTCGGTGAGCAGCTTGCCCAGCGTGCCCTTCCCACCCTGAATCGCGTCGACAATGTCTTGAATTTGACTGCTCAGCGCTTGTAAGTTGGCCAAAACGTCGGCGCTCCGCTCGACCACTTGGGTGATTGCCTTTTCTTCCTCGCCCGGAATAGTCTGACCGTTTTTCAACGGCACCCCGGTGTAACCGCGCTGGATATTCACATACCGATTGCCGAGCAGACCTTCCGTTCGGAGGCTGGCCGCGGAATCGGTGAGAATGTCGCTTTGATACTTGCTGTCCAGGCGCATACCGACCTCGACATTATGTTGCTTGTCGAAGGGCTTGCCCGGCTGTCGTGGAACGATGCTGATGCGTTCAACGTTGCCGATCTGAACGCCGTCCAGTTGCACGGGCGCGCCCGTGGCTAGTCCGGATACTTCCGGCAAGAAGGTGTTTAAACGATATTTCGGGCCCCAAACGCCCATTCCGGTGACATAAAAAATCCCAAAAGCCAAAATCAGCAAGCCCACCAGAACGAAAAGGCCGACGCGCAATTCGGACCACGTCAATTGTTTACTGCGGGCCATTTGGCAGATCCCCCAGAAAGGAGTAAGCCCATGCTGATCACAACTGCCACAACTATAACAGCTTTAAATCAGAAACCGCTGCAGATACGAGTCTTTGGTGTTGAGAATTTCCTCCGGACTACCTTCGAAATATACTCGCCCATCACGCAACACAAGGAAGCGTGTGATGGGCGGGTGTTTGCTATCGGGGGCAGGACCGCGGCGCACCGCACGCGCTTTGGGATCGAAGTGGAAGTTGGCCAGCGCAAAGCCGTCCTGCAAACGGTGGGTGGCCATTAACGCGGCCACGCCGTAAACGTCCCGCAGACGCAGGATCAAAGTGATGATGGTCTGCGAGGTGATGGGATCGAGGCCGGCGGTCGGGGAATCATATAGAACGATGGGGGGGCGGGTGATTAGGGCGCGCGCGATCGAAACACGGCGGCGCATTCCGCCGGAGAGTTCGGCAGATAGCAGTTCGCTGGCGTGCTCCAGTTCAACGAAGCGCAAAACTTCTTGCACTTTGGGCCGGATTTCCTCTTCGCTGGCCCCTTCTTCCTGCAAACGGTAGGCGACATTCTCGAAAACGGTCAAGGAGTCGAACAGCGCGCCTTCCTGGAAAACGAAACCGATTTGCCGCCGGAGCTCCAGCAGTTCCTGTTCGGATTTGCCGGAAACGGTCTGACCCAAGGCTTCCACCGTGCCGCTATCGGGAGACAACAGACCGGCGGCGAGTTTGAGAGCGAGAGTTTTGCCGGTGCCGGTTTCGCCCAGCAGCACCAGGGTTTCCTCCGGTTGCACCGAAAAGGTTAGGCCCCGAAGGATCGGGCCCTCGTCAAAACCGAGCCAAACATCGCTGAATTTTATGGCCGCGCCGCTTTGCTGCGGAGTCACAGCACTGGCGCCAGCGTGAGCGTCCATGATGGTCAGAGTTTGTCCGCCAAATACAGGGCCAGTTTGGTCATAAAAGTGTCGGTGATGATGATCAACACCGAGGAGACCACCACGGCTTGGGTCGTGGCTCGCCCTACTCCTTGCGTGCCACCGCGGACGTTCAACCCTTGATAACAACCCACCGTGGAAAGAATGAAAGCAAACACCAGCGATTTCGTGAAGCCCTGCATGATATCCGAGAATTCCAGAATGGCGATGGCCCGCTGCCAAAACGTGGTGGCGCTCAAACGAAGCGAGAACACGCTGGCCAGCATACCGCCAAGAAGGCCGACAAAAACCGAGATGGTCACCAGGAGCGGCATGATGATCAGCGTCGCCAGAACCCGTGGCGAAATCAATTTTCGGCTCGGGTCGGTGCCCATGGCCCGCATGGCATCGACCTGCTCGGTAACCAGCATGGAGCCCAATTCCGAGGCAATGCCGGAGGCGCAGCGCCCCGCCACAAGCAAACCGGTGATGGTCGGACCCAATTCGCGCACCAGTGCCAGCGAAACGATATCGCCGGTCAGCGAGACTTCGCCAAAGCGCTGAAACTGCGCGCCGGTCTGCAGCACCATCACTGCACCGATGAAAAAACCGGAGAGCAGCACGATGGGCAGCGAACCCACACCGATGTTGTCCATCTGGTCCAAGGTGTCTTGGCCATAGCGCGGGCGGGTGAAAAGATTGGTCATCGAACGCGCCGACATTTTGGCGTAGTCCTGCACCTGCAACACCAGGTGTTTTGCCGCGTCGCTTAGAACGTCCGCAACGGAGGGAGTCTGGGGAGCGGAAGAATCGGGTTGCGTAGCCTGAAGAGGTGTATCGGACACAGGACTCTCGTCGAAACCTCGCGAAAAGCGTAGCTGGACTGGATAGAAGCGTCAAGAAGTTATCAGTGTAGGCTTTCATGCCGGCGTTCCTCGCCGCCTCAAAATTGTAGGGCAGAGGGAAGACTTGATGAGGTCGGAGCGTTAACCAGCAAGGATGGTAGACTATAAAATTCATGTTGCGCTTCTATACCGCAGGCGAGTCGCACGGGCAGGCTCTGCTGGCCTTTGTGTCCGGATTGCCCGCGGGACTGCCGATTCACTTGGAGGCGATTAACCACGAACTTCACCGCCGGCAGTTGGGATATGGACGCGGCGGGCGCCAAAAGATCGAGAAGGATTGCGCGGAAATCTTTGCGGGGGTGCGCCACGGGCAGACCATCGGCGCGCCAATCGCATTGCGGATCGCGAACCGCGACTGGGCCAACTGGGAAAAAGTGCTGCCCGTGGAAGCTTCCAGCGCCCCGGAGGCGGATTCGAAGAAACTGGTCGCGCCACGGCCGGGACATGCGGACCTGGCGGGTTCACAGAAACTGAATTTTCATGATGCGCGATATGTGTTGGAGCGAGCTTCGGCTCGCGAGACGGCAGCCCGTGTAGCGGCGGGCAGCTTGGCGCGGCAGTTGTTAGCACAATTTAGCATGCGCATCGCCAGTCACACCATTCAGGTGGGACACGTCCGGCTGGAGCGGGCGGCGAGTTGGGAGGAAATTGAAGCGGTCTGCCGGGATTTGGAGTCGCCCTTGCGTTGCGTGGACCCGCAGGTGCAGGAGAAAATGAAGACAGAGGTGGACACAGCGCTGAAAGCTGGAGATACCGTGGGCGGCGTGTTCGAAATTGTGGCCCACGGAGTGCCGGTAGGACTGGGGTCGCACGCTCAGTGGGACGAAAAGCTGGATGGCAGGCTGGCGCAGGCCTTGATGAGCGTGCAGGCGGTGAAGGCGGTGGAAATTGGAGCGGGGATCAAGGCCGCCGGGTCGTACGGCAGCGAAGTGCAGGACGAGATCTCGTACGATAAGGGCAAGCGCAAATTTCAGCGAGGGAGCAACCGCGCGGGCGGTCTGGAAGGTGGCATCACCAATGGTGAAGATGTGGTGATTCGGGGGTTCCTGAAACCGATATCCACGTTGCGGAAACCCCTGGGCACGGCCGACATGGTGACTAAGGAACCAGTGCAGGCCGCGTACGAACGCTCGGATTGGTGCGTGGTGCCCGCGGCGGGAGTCGCGGGAGAAGCTATGGTAGCTCTTGTGCTGGCCGGCGCTTTTCTGCAAAAATTCGGAGGAGATTCGCTCGCCGAAACGCGGCGGAATTTCGAAGGTTATGGCCGACAAATCGACGAGTTCTGAACCGCTAAGCGCCGTCAAGTCTGAGACGCCGGAGACCCCTCCGCGGAAAATCTACCCCATCGTCAAGTATGGCGATCCGGTGCTGGAAAAGCCCGGCGCGACCATCAAAAAATTCGACTCGGAATTGCAAGAGCTGGCCGAAGACATGTTTGCGTCGATGTACGCGGCGCAGGGCGTCGGTTTGGCCGCGCCCCAGGTCGGCAAAAGTCTCCGGCTGGCGGTGGTGGACGTATCGAATGGCAAGAACTCCGAAGCCAAGATTGTGCTGGTGAACCCGGAGCTGATCCATGCCGAGGGCGAAGTGCGCGAGGAAGAGGGCTGCTTATCGATTCCCGGATTTCGCGGGTACGTGGTGCGGCCGCAGTTTGTCACCGTGAAAGCGCAGAACCTGAAGGGCGAGCCGTTTGAGATTCGAGGAGAGAACCTACTGGCCCGGGCGTTCTGCCACGAGATCGATCACCTTAACGGGGTCTTGTTCTTGCAGCATTTGAGCATGCTGAAGAGAGATTTGATCAAGAGAAAGATCAAAAAGATGCGGAAAGAAGGCCAGTGGTAGATTCGGAAAGTGCGTGGGTGGTGGAATGATGAGCCGCCTACGGCTGGTGTTTTGCGGCACTCCCCAATTCGCAGTTCCCTCCTTGCAAAGGTTGCTCGCTGAACCTGATTTCGAAATTGTCTCGATAATCACACAGCCGGACCGTCCTCGAGGACGTGGTCAGGAGGTGTCGTACTCCGCGGTAAAAGAAGCGGGACTTGCGGCGGGAATCCAGGTTCATCAGCCAGAGAAAATGCGCGCACCCGAGGTGGAACAGCAACTGCGGGCCTGGGCTCCCGAGGCAATTGTGATCATCGCCTATGGGCAAATCATTCCGGCGCGACTACTTCCCATCCCGCGTCTCGGGTGGATCAATTTGCACGCTTCGTTGCTGCCCAAATACCGTGGCGCCGCTCCGATTGCCTGGGCCATTGCCAATGGAGAAACGGTAACCGGCAACACCTCCATGCGCATTGATGCGGGAATGGATACCGGCGAGATGCTGTTGCAGCAGGAATTGAGCGTAGGTGCACAGGAGACGGCGCCGGAACTGGCACAGCGCCTAGCCCAAATCGGCGCCGGCCTGATGGTCCAAACGCTGCGCGGCTTGGGCTCGGGGGAACTGGCGGCACAGCCACAGGACCACGGGTTGGCCACCTATGCGCCTATGCTGAAGCGCGAGGATGGTTGCATTGATTGGTCGCGCCCGGCGCCGGAAATCCACAACCGCATGCGCGGGTTCACACCGTGGCCCGGTGCGTTCACCGAGTTTCGCGGCCAGACCTGCCATCTTGCGGGCCGGCCCTACGAGCCACAACAACAAGACGGGAAGGACCAGCCGCCAGGAACATTGTTCCTCCAAGGTGGGAAATTACTGGTGGAGTGCGGGACTGCAACCCTGCTGGAAGTGTCGCACGTCAAACTGCAGGGGCGCAGACAGGTCTCGGCAGCGGAATTTGCCAATGGCGCGCACTTACAGGTCGGGGAAAGATTCGGGAAGAGTTAGACAGTTTTGCTTTAGGGCAAGCTGATTTGCACAAGGCATCTGGGTCAGGCATACTCGCCATTTATATCACTCTCGCCGCGGACACCGGGTCAGGGAGCCACAACGGGATGAAACATATCAAGGGACCGCGACATAGACTGCGGATATTGGTGCCTTCCCGGTGCGCCTGGCGGCCGTTTTCCTCCATCCTGCTGGCGCTGCAACTCAGCACCTTCCCCGTGGTCGCCTCGCCCGGAACGGTCGATAAGGGAACTCCGGCGGTAGCGTCAGACGTCGTATTGAACACGATGAAGACGGAACTGAATCGTGCGAAAACCGACCTGGCCAAAAGCGATCCAGCTCCCTATTTCTTGAGTTACACGGTATACGACCAGGACCAGATCCTGATTGCCGCCTCCTATGGCGGAATCCTCTCGGACTCCAACACGCGCCGGCGCACTGCGGACATAACCATCCGCGTGGGAACACCCCAGCTGGACAACACCCATGGGCGAAGCCGCGTGAGTGGCATAACCTCGGGCTCCATGCCCCTGAACGACGACCCCAATGCCCAAGCGCGCGTCTTGTGGGAATTGACCAATCGCGCCTACAAACGGGCGGCTCCCGCTTACCTGAACGTTAAGACCAACACTGCCGTGCAGGCGGAAGAAGAGGACAAATCGCCGGATTTTTCCGAACGCGCCCCGCAAGTTCGCGTGGAATCCAAGCTCAAAACGCCGCCCTTCGGTCGCACCATGTGGGAAGGCGAAGTACGAAGACTTTCCGGCGCGTTCCGCAACTATGCTCAGGTCTACTACTCGACCGTGATGCTGCAGGTGCAGTCGTCGAATTCACGCATGGTGACCAGTGAAGGAACCGAACTGGCCACGCCCAGCGCCACGGCACGCCTGGTGATGGAAGCGCAGACCCGCGCGGATGATGGCATGGACTTGTTGCGCGTGGAGACATTTCAGGCGCTGACGGCCTCCGGCTTGCCTTCGGAAAAGGAATTGATGGGCAAGATTGAGAAGATGGCGGCGGACTTAAACGCGCTGCGCAATGCTCCGGTGGCCGAGCCCTACGATGGACCGGCATTGCTGAGTGGCCGCGCGGCCGCGGTATTTTTCCATGAAGTCCTGGGACACCGGCTGGAAGGGCACCGGCAACGCGACGAGGAGGAAGGACAAACCTTCACCAAGAAGGTGGGGCAACAGGTGCTGCCCTCATTCCTGACGGTGGTCGACGATCCCACCATCAAGGAAATGGACGGGGTGAAACTTGCGGGAACCTATGCCTACGACAACGAGGGCGTACCGGCGCAGCGGGTCGAAGTAATCGAGAATGGGGTGCTGAAAAATTTCCTGATGTCCCGCATGCCGATCAAGAATTTCGAGCAGTCCAACGGACATGGACGGAATCAACCGGGATTGATGCCCACCGGGCGCCAGGGAAACCTTATTGTTTCCTCCAGTCAAACCGTTCCGGAAGCTGAGCTGCGCCAGAAGTTGATTGACGAGGTGAAAAAAGAAGGCAAGCCGTACGGGCTGTATTTCGACGATATTCAAGGCGGATTCACGCTGACCACGCGAGCTTTGCCCCAAGCATTCCAGGTCTTACCCGTGATTGTGTACAAGGTCTACCCGGATGGCCGGCCCGATGAACTCGTACGTGGCGTGGATATCGTGGGAACACCACTGGCGGCGCTGACGCGCATTATCACCACTGGCGACAAGCAACACGTGTTCAACGGCATGTGCGGCGCGGAAAGTGGATATGTCCCGGTTTCCGCCGTGGCGCCGGCCATGCTGTTCAGCGAGATGGAAGTGCAGAAGCGCGCTCACGGACACGAACGGCCGCCCATCTTGCCGGCGCCGGGACTGCAGGATACTGACCCCATCAAGCAGGCGGTTGAGAAGGCGGGGACACAGCCGTGAGGCACACCGCGATGTTGTTTTTACCCTTGGGCGTGGCCGTCCTGCTGCTGACCGGAAGCAGCGGTTTGGTGGTCGCGAAGCCCGACACCGGGAACAGCGCGGATGCTCGCATGGAAGCCGCGCGCGAGGCGGCCAAAGGCGACGCGTTACTGGAAGCGCTGCTTGCGGAGCTGGACCGCTCCAAAGCGCAATTGCGAATGGATCAGGTGAAGCCGCCGTACTACATCGAATATCGCGTCAGCGACGTAGACACATTTAACGCCGAAGCGGCATTTGGAGGCTTGCGCGAGAGCGACCGCTCGCACTTGCGATTCTTGCGCGTGGTGGTGCGCGTCGGGGATTACAAACAAGACAGCTTCTATGGCCAAGGAATGGGAAGCAGTTCGATCATCCCGATTGATGACGACCCCATCGCGCTGCGGCGGCAAATCTGGCTGCTGACCGACGAGGCTTACAAGAACGCCGCGGATGCGTATGCCGAGAAACTCTCGGCACTGAAGCAGTACACCGCGGACACCGAGCCGGTGGACGACTTCGCCAAGGCGCCCGTGGAAACCGCGGTCGGAGAAACGGTTTCGCTGAAAGTGGACGGCAATGCATGGGATCAAACCTTGCAGGACGTCACGGAGCTGTACCGCCAATATCCGGGCATCCAGTCCGTGGAAGCTTCGGCGCGGTTCACCGCCGTGAACGAATATTTTGTGAATTCTGAAGGGACCGTGGTCCGACAGGGACGCACCACCTCGACGGTGACCCTCTCCGGAGCTACGCAAGCGTCCGACGGCATGCGTTTAGGTCGGAGCCCGTACTGGACCGAACAAAACCCAGAGCAATTGCCTTCGCGTGAGGACCTGCTGAAGGAATCCAAGAAAATGTTGGACTCGCTGCAAGCATTGTGCCAGGCGCCGATTGTGGAAGAGTCCTACCGCGGTCCAGTGCTGTTCGCGCCGGATGCGGCTAACGACATCGTTGCCGGCTTGGTTGGCGACAACGTGCTGGGAAGAAGACCGCAGCTCGGCCGCCCCAATCGGACCACCGGAGCCTTTGCCACCAGTTACAAATCGCGCGTGCTGCCGAAGTTCGTCAGCGTGGTCGATGACCCGACCATAAAAACATTCGCGGGGAAAGAGTTGGTGGGCAGCTACCGGGTGGATAGCGAAGGCGTGACCGCTCAGCCGGTCACCGTAGTGAGCCAGGGAATGCTAGTGAATTACCTCACCGGACGCGAACCGCTGCGCGACTTCGCTGCTTCGAACGGGCATAGCAGGGCCACGCCCGGAGGGTCGCCGCAGCCCAGCCTTGGCGTGCTGATGCTGAAGAGTTCGGAACCACAATCGGCGAAGGAATTGAACGATAAGTTGCGGCAAATGGCTCAAGACGAAGGCCAGCCCTATGGCTATCGCGTGGAGACTCTGGGGCCGGGAAATTCTCCGCGATTGCTGTATCGCGTTTACGTGAGCGACGGACACGAGGAATTGGTGCGCGGAGCAGTCTTCAACGAACTGGACGTTCGCGCGTTGCGCAATGATTTGGCCGCCGTGGGCGACGATCCCCTGGTCAGCAATCGCATGGGTGGATTGCCGCAAACGGTTATCTGCCCTTCCCTGCTGTTTGATGAGTTGGAAGTGAAGCGGGCGGACACAACCAAAGAAAAATTGCCGGAGTATCCAGCGCCGGAGCTGAAATAATCCTGCCGTCAACAAAGGGCGGCGCATAGGCGCGTCCTTATTTCTGCAAATACTTCTGTGCCGGCCGCGCGGAAACACGAGCGGGAACGCTGGAGCTAGAAAGCCGTTGACCGGTCAGGCCCGGAGTTCGAAAGCAAAGGTATGACGCTAAGCGAAAGAGTGCAGTGGGCGGGGCGGTTTGCGTTTCTGGTTTTCATCTTAGCGTCGGCGGCCTTCCTGAGCGCCATCACCGCCATGCGCATCGCCATCCACGGCCGGGAAACCACCATGCCCAACTTGGTGGGCAAAGACGTGGGCGAAGCCAGCCGGGCTTTGCGATCGAAGGGCCTCATCCTGCGAGTGGCCGACCGCGTTTACAGCGATGTGCCGGTCAACGAAGTGGTGCGGCAGACGCCGCCGCCGGGCATGTTGATGAAGGTATCGCAACAGGCGCACGTGGTGCTCAGCCTGGGGCAGCGCGAACTGCAGATCCCGCCGCTGGAGGGAAATTCGCTGCGCGTTTCCCGCATTGAGTTATTGCGCGGCGGACTACAAGTTGGCGAGGTTTCCACCGTGACCTTGCCGGACGTGGCCAACGAAGTCGTGCTGCAACAAAACCCCAAGTCCGGACGGGGAGCCGCCACTCCGCGCGTGGACATGCTGGTGTCCTCGGGACCGAAAGAGGCCGCGTACGTCATGCCCTACTTCGTGGGATTGAGCGAGCTCGATGCGGAGCACCGGCTGGATCAAGCCAATTTGCACCGGAAAATCAGTTACGTAGCGGCACCGCAATGGCCGCGCGGCACGGTGATTGATCAAAGCCCACTGGCGGGAACGCGCCTCACCTCGACCACCGAAGTGGACCTGACCATTGCGAACTGAGCGTTCCAGGAACACCTAACGTAGTGTGCATTTGTGCGACGGCGCTCTGAGCCTCATTACCAGGCGCTTGCCAGTGTGTCCTTGGCCGTCTTGCGATTACTCCGAGTTGCCGCCTTATGGGCTGCGACAGTCAGAATAGTGTAGACTCGCGCTCGGCAGTCACCCTACTTCCGAGGAAACATAGATGGAAGAACTCGACTTAGCTAACGAGGAAAGGAACAAGCGCCTGAAGTGCATGTTTCTCTTCGGGGGCGCAGCGGCAGTCGTCCTCGTCGTGCATCTCGCTACCAACGGCAACCTCGGCTTCCACACCGACGAGTTCTACTACATCGATTGCGGCCGGCATCCTGCGCTCGGATATGTCGACTTTCCGCCCATAGTCCCGCTGCTCGCGGGTCTGGAGACGCATCTCCTGGGAGCGACACCGTGGGCTCTCCGCTTGCTTCCGACGCTGTTGGGCGCGTTCATGGTTATTCTCTCGGGCGCATACGTGCGGCGCCTTGGCGGCTCGCTCCGCCTGCAGGCCCTGGCCTTGTTGATCGCGGTCACAGCGCCCTACTTCCTGGGGGCGAACTGGGTCTATCAGACCGTGACGTTCGATGAGGTGACCTGGATGGTCGCGCTCTACTGCTTTCTGTGCCTGGTTCTGGAGCGCCGGCCCAGATATTGGATCTACTTAGGCATCTCGCTCGGCATCGGCCTTGAGGTCAAGTACACGATCGGAGGTCTGGTGGCTGCCATTGGAATCGCCATCCTGCTCACCCCCACCCTGCGTTCGGACCTGCGGACGCAGTATCCGTGGATCGCGGCGGGTATCGCACTGCTGATCTGGGCGCCGAACCTGGCGTGGCAGGTTGAGAAAGGTTTCCCTTCGCTTGTGTACATAGCCAATCATCAGGGCTCCGGTGGTGGCCTGGTCGTCAACGTGGTTCTGATCGTGGTCTATCTCTTCTTCTTGATTCCGCTCTGGGTAGCGGGATTGGTGTCGCTGTTTCGCAGTGCCACCCTGCGCCCCATCGGGATCGCCTGCCTTTTGCCTCTCGTGCTTTTCCTGTTCGTGGGCAAGTCCTACTACGCAGTCGGTACCGTGCCGATCGCTCTTGCGCAAGGCCTCGTGGCGATCGGGGGCGTCAAGCGGCCGAGGCTGCGCACTGGTTTGCAAATCGCAGTCGCAGCCGCCTGCGCGCTCCAGTTGCTCACGTTTGCTCGGCTGACACTTCCCATCACGCCGCCGGACCGGATTCATTCGCTCGGTCTCGACACCAAGAATGAGCTTTTCAAAGACAGCGTAGGATGGGAGGATGTCGCCCACCAGGTCGAGTCGATATACGGCAATCTCCCCAGCTCGGAGCGAACTGGAACGATTATTATCTCGGCCTTTTACGGTGTTCCCGGGGCGCTGCGGATTTATGGCGACAAGAGATCGCTCCCCGTGGTGGTCAGCCCTCAGCTGACCGGCTGGTACTGGCTGCCCCGCGATCTGGTGGCGACGAACGCGCTGATGGTGGACTACGAACCGTCGGACGTCGGCTGGATGTGCTCATCCGCGACTCTTGTGGGGCACCTGACGGTTCCGTACAGTGTGCAAGGCCTGGAGCAGGGCGCGCCGGTCACGTTCTGCGTGCTCAAAGCCCCGATCTCGCAACACTGGAGCCGGCTGCGCAACTTCTCTTGAAGATAGCACCCGCAACAACCGGCAGGCACTCGTCTTTCTCAGAGACGGCGCCGTTTATTGGGCTTAAACCGGAAAATCGCTCACATTGCGGCGCCGCAATGGCCGCGCAGCACGGTGATTGACCAAAGCCCCCTGGCGGGAACGCGCCTCACCTCGACCACCGAAGTGGACCTGACCATTGCGAACTGAGCGTTCGCGAGGAGCAACGACCGATGGGCTAGTGTAGTCTTGCGCGGGGCGTGCGATGCTCAGGTCCCTCTCCCAGTTCCTGCGCCTTCACTTACTCGGACACGCCCCGCTCTGCAAAGACGGGCGGAATCTCCTCTATATAAACTCAATCGGTTGCCGAAGCCGGCTTTTTCTCGACGATGTCCAGCATGAAACGTTTATGGAGCTTTGTGCCCATGGCTCCCAGAAGGGTGCGGATCGCCTTTGCGGTACGCCCTTGTCTTCCAATCACCTTGCCCGTATCTTGAGGGTCCGTCCGTAATTCCAACACTGTAACCTCTGTCCCCTCGACGGCCTCTACCTGCACGGTCTCCGGGCGGTCCACCAGCGCCCTGGCAATTTGTTCTACCAATGAAGGTACGGGGGTCATCAAGTCACCTCCTCGCGAAAACCGTTGGAACGCGCCAAGTGGCTCACGAAAATATTCTCGTTGGGTATCTATTTCAACCATAAACAGCGCTTGACAGGCATTTTGTAGATACTATTTAGTATCCCGATGCCTACTTCTCTGTTGATACATTGTTCTCGAAAAGATGCTGAACAAGTTCGCCTGCGAGCGAAACTGGACTGCCGAACCGTCAGCGGTTACGTCATCACCATTGCCATAAGGTCGGTTGAATTTAGTGAGAAGCTGGTTTCTAGGCTGGGTAAGTCGCTCTTATTTGAGGCCAGTCGGGCGAAGAGGGTAAAGTCCATAGCGCCCAGAACAACCTTGCATGTTTACTGCACAAACGAAGACGCAAAGCGAATACGTGATATTGCCCGCCTAAGAGATATGACCATCAGCGGATTCGTGGTCGGTTCTTTGCGACTCTGGTGGAAGACCGAACAATTACGTAAGTCCAGTCGCTGATTCACATTCCAATTGGGTCCGGTTATCAGTGCTTCGCTTTCCTGCTTTCAATCACAGCCCTTCTAAGTCGCCTTCCAACTTCGTCAACAGCTTCGTTAGCCGAGCGATCTTTTCCGAGACTGCAGCTTTATCCAAACTCTCAAAGGGCGCTCGATAGGCGAACTTTTCAGCCGCCGAGAGGGCCTTGCGTGCGTTTGCCGCATTACGTCTTGCGTTTTCTTTGTTGCTGGTCACTAGTCCTAGCTCACAGAATGTGTCTGCCAAATCCAATTCGACGTCTATGAAACGCCTGCTCACCTCGTTGAAGTCAAAGGCTAAAGGCTTCACCTGTCTTACCGCATCGTGCTGGTCGTTCACAAATCACTCCCCAGTCCTCTCTCATCTGACCAATTGCGAGAGTCTCTTTTAGCGGCTTGCAGCGACTTGAACAGTGTGTTAATTTGCAATTTTCGTTGGTCGTACATTTCTTGGGCATAGGGATTCGTCAAATCCTCGATGTGCTCGACTCCCTCCTGAATTAGTGTGCTGAGTTCATGTAGAATGCGGTCTTTTTCTTCCACGAAGATAGGATGCGTCGGTTTATCGAAGCGTTTCGGAGCAACTTCCCTAAGTTGCTTCAGGAATTGAAGGTGCTCGAGCAGTTCCCTGATCACGAAGCGACGCTCATTGCGCTTGAGATACCCCTCGAGTCCTCGGCCCCGACGAATGGAGTCCAGTTGCTGTCTCTCAAGCAGTTGAATCTTGCCCAACAATTCGTGTATCTGATCGTCGACGAATCTGTTGATCATGTGACGTGACCGAAGCAGTTTTACGCCTAATCAGACGCGCCGTGCCCTGCAAGATCCGGGGAAGCTCATTTCGCAGCTTCTTTCTTGTGCAGGTCGGTGCAAACGGCCACCGCACTGTTCGGATCGACCGCGCTATCGCCTTCTTCGATGTGCCGAACGATGCCCTCTTTGTCGATGACAATGTTGGCGCGCAGCGCCCACTGGTAGCCTTCCCCTTGCACATCGTAGGTCTTCAGGATGCCGTAGGAGGTGAGCATTTTGTGGTTCATGTCGCTGAGGAGTGGAAATTTGATGCCGATCTGCTTGGCGAAAGCTGCGTTGGCCGCGGGACTATCCATGCTCACTCCGAAAACCGCCGTATCGTTCACGTCGATTTTGCCTGAGTCGATTCCAGACTGGACCGCCTGGAGTTGTTTGGTTCAACCGCCGGTAAAGGCCAGGACGTACACCGCCAAAAAGACATTTTTCTTGCCCTTGAAATCGCCCAGCTTCACGGTCTTCCACTGATCGCTGAGTAGGGTGAAGTCGGGAGCAGCTTCGCCCACCTTTAGGGATATCTTCGCGATTTCGTCCTTCTTTTGCGGTTGCGCCACAACAACAGCAGCGGTGGGAAACACAGTCAAAAGGAGCGCTGAGGCGAGCAAGCGTTTCATGAGGTGGTCTCCAGGTCGCAAAATCTCACAGACCGACACACATCATACGCGCAGCGGGGCCGCGGTCGTAAGTCATAAATTTGTCAACTCGCCCAGCCAAAGACCTGCCGTTTTGGTCGACCACGCACCGTCAAGTTCACCGTCCATCGTCTAGCGCAGGTAGCCCCAATTGTGCAATTTGTCCGAATCTTCTGCCCAGCGGTCCCCAATGTCCGTGCGGTAATACATATTTGGAATGAGGATGTTTTTGATCCGCGAGTACGCCTGTGCCTGCGCCTGCTTCATGGTCTGCCCGACACCCACCACGATCAAGACCACGCCCGAAGTTCCGGCAACCAGCCATTGCTGATTGACGATCTTCACGTCTTCGATGTGGATGCCCTCGTTGATGGGCTTTTTGAATACGATAGCGGCATTTTTGCTGAACGATTCGAACGTGGCCTCGTCGTCAAAAGGAAAAGGCGGAACGACGATACGCACGCCCACTTGAAAACCGCTCCGCGCGCGCCATTTGGGCTCCAGCCCATTCGCCAGATCCCAGAATAAATCGCTGATCGGCGTCAGAATGCCTTCCTGCTGAATACTGATGGTGGGATAGCCGAAACGCGAGGTGAACTCCAGCGGGTAGATGCCATTGTTGTTGACGATGCAATTCAGATCGATGTAGCCGACATAGCCCTCCTCGGCAAGCTTCGGCTCCATTTTCTGCAACGTCCGATTGAACAGCGCATTCGGCTCGCTCCAAAACATGGCGGTGCCCATCTCTCCGGTGGGCGGGCCAACTTCACCGGCGAACAGCTTCTTGTGTTCGAAATTGATGTTGATCGGCGTAATGAACTTCTTGCCGTTAAAGAAAGCGCCTACGGCCACTTCCACGCCGTTGATGCGGCGCTGCAACTGAAACACTTTGATCTCGTCGGAGAAGGCGCGCTTATAGGCTTCCAACATGCCGATTACGTCCACGCCATCTTCTTCTTCACCTACGAACAGCCGGCGCTTCACGTTCTGCGCTTCACCGCTGGGTTTGATGACGTAGCGGTCGGGATTTTTCTTCACGAATTCGATGGCCGGTTCGAAGGAGTCGAAATCCTGGTAAGGGATGATGGTGACCCCGGCTTTCTTCAACTCTTCCTGGCCAAAGGAGCGATCGTCTTCGAGGTTGTCAGTATACGTGGTGCCGCCGATCACGGGTTTGCCGGCGGCGCGAAGAGCTTGCGCTTTAGTACCTTGACCCAAAGTGTCGTCGAAGACCACGATGTCCGCCCATTTCACGTCCTTTTCGTAATCGTTGGACTTGGGGACAAAACCGTCGGCGATGTCCCGTTCCTTTTCGTTTTCGACGTAATACCGGACCTCATGACCTTCTTTGACCACCTGCCAGGCGATATCACCGACCAAACTGGACAGCGAAGCAAACAAGAATTTTCGTTTTTCCATGAGTAGGGAGCCTTTCTGCCCCTGGAGCGAAAGGCCATGCAAGCATTGTAGTTAGAGAAGACGGACTTGGGTATTACAAATCGTTAAAAATACTCGCGGGGCGCTCGCGGGAAGCGCGACAGTGAGAGCGGTAGTCGCGCATGCCGACGATCCTCCAGAAAGCACTGCCTGCGCGCTCGATATTAGCGAAGACCGCATATCGTTGCGGGCAAGTGGCCTTCTCCGAGAATGGCCAGAAAACCGCAAGCGGGGCTGAAGGCATCCCAGGGTCAGACGGGACCGTCCGAAAGGGCAACTTTCTGGGGATACCTGTGCTAAAGAACAGGTTATACTGAGAAGGTCCAAGAAAGAAACCCAGTCCACGCGGGAGTCTCGGTCGCAGTGAAAAACACGAGAGGTGAAGATTGCGGCGATTTGCGCTTCTTCTGATGTGTGCCGTTACGCTGGTGACCGCCAGTGAATGCCGTGGACAGCTCATTTTCCACAAGAAGAAGGTCAATAAGTCCACGGACCAAAGCAACACCGCGGAGCCGGACAAACAGCTCTACGACAAGGCCATGAACGATATTAAGCACGGCCGGCACGAGACCGGGCGGCTCGGGCTGCAAACCCTGATCAACACCTATCCCGACAGCGAATATCTGGCCAAAGCAAAATTGGCCATTGCCGACTCCTATTTCAAAGAAGGCGGCACCAGCAATATCACCCAGGCCATCAACGGCTATAAAGACTTCATCGTCTTCTTCCCTTTCCTGCCCGAAGCCGCCTATGCACAGATGCAAGTGGCCATGGCCAACTACAACGAAATGCCCAAAGCAGACCGCGATGCTACTCACACCAAAGCCGCGGAAGAAGAGTTTCAAACCTTCCTGCTGAAGTATCCCAAGGATCCACTGGCGCCGCAGGCCGAACAGCGCTTGCGCGAAGTGCAGGAAGTGTTGGCCGAGGGCCAGTTCAAGGTTGCTTACTACTACTACGTAAAAGGCGACCGGCGAGCCGCGGCAGGACGCCTGATCCCGCTGGTACACAGATACCCTCTGTACAGCAAGTCCGACACGGCTCTCTGGATGCTGGGCGATATTTTCGAAAAGAGCGAACGGAAAGACTTGGCAGGCAACTATTACGCAGAGATCGTGAAGAATTATCCACTGTCGAGCCACGCCGGTCCGGCGAAGGACAAGCTGAAACAGTTTGCCATGCCGGTGCCGCAGCCGGATCCCAAAGCAGTCGAGTGGATGACCGCCGAACAGAATACCCCTCGGCCCAAGGAAACCGTTTTTCACAGATCGAAGGATATCTTTCACAATGCGCCGGACGTGCACACCGCAGCCGCCCACGGCCTGCCCAACCTGGAGCCTGACACCGACCAGGGCAACGGCGACATCCTGGCCGGCGGCAATCGCTCCAATATAGGAACAGGGAACAGCACACAAGCGGTGGTCGAAGTCGTGAAACCGGGTGAGGCCCCACCGGCAGGTTCGGCCAATGCCTCCGGCTCCGCAGAAGATACCAATACCGGAAGCGCTCCCACGGAGGGCGCCGCGCCAGGAACTGCGGGAGCAACCAGCGGCGACGCCAATGCTGCCCCAGCATCGACGGGAACCCCGCCAGCCACGGGCACGAATGATGGCGCTGCGCAAGATAGTTCCGCAACTGACAACAACAAATCGGATAACACGCAGCCAACTTCGTCGGATTCCGCGCAAAAAGACAATCAGAAGGAATCCAGCAGCAAAAAGAAGGGCTTGCGGAAAATCCTGCCCTGGTAATTCAGCGCAGTGGCTGCCTCCAATAAGCACACCTGTCATCCCGGCGCTCAGGGCGTGCCCCTGCACAGCCTGAGACGGAGGAGTCTCTCTTCGGCTTGATACGGCAAATCGCTGCACGCACGCAGCACTCCGCAGCCTCCAGGGCCTTGTCCTAAAGTACAGGTGCCGCTGATGGAACACCGCATGTCCGCTTCCGACACATGCTGAGAGGCTGTAATTGACGGCCCTACAGCCGAGTGCTCCAATTAAGTCTGAGTCTAGCCGTGTGGGCAGGCCGGAGGACGTGCGGTGGCCAAGATACTGGTTGCAGACGATAACAGCAACATCCAGAAAATGGTGGGGCTAGCGCTGAAAGATCAAGGCATTGATGTGGTTGCCGTCGGCAATGGCGAAGCGGCTGTTCGAAAAATTTCCGATATACACCCCGATTTGGTTTTAGCCGACGTCTTCATGCCGGTGCGAAATGGCTATGAAGTTTGCCGCTACGTCAAAGAAGACTCGGCGTTGTCGCACATCCCGGTGATTTTGCTGGTAGGCGCATTCGACCCACTGGATGAGCAAGAAGCGCAGCGTGTGGGCGCCGATGGAGTGCTGAAGAAGCCCTTTGTGCCTCCGGACCCGCTGATTGCCATGGTCAAGTCGGCGTTAACGCGCGCCGGAGTTCCACTGGGCCACCCCCCGGCAGCCGAAAAAGCGCCGGAGCCGCCGCCGCGTTCCACTGCGGATATTTTGAGCGCGGGAATGGGTTCGAAACTCGCGGCTCTAAGCCCGGAAAAGCTGCCCGAGGTTACACCCGAGCCGCTCGAGGAATTACCGACGCCCCCGCAACAGGTCAAGATTGCTGCCGGAAGCGAGCCGCTGGCATTCGGCAGCTTGCTGGATACCTCGGATGCCGAAGACCTGGCGGTCACCTCCAAACCGATGATTGACCTTTCCAGCAAAAAATGGGAAGAAGACTCGGAAGGAGTCGAAGAAGAAAAAGAAGAGGGCGAGGAAGAACCACGAGGTGGGTGGCGTCCCGGTGGGCTCGACGAGAAATTCGAAGGCGCGGGACAAGCTGCGCAGAGCGCCTCCGATTGGCGTGACGCCGCGTTTCATGGCAACTCTCCGGCGAGCACCTTCTCTTCCACTCATTGGTCGCCGCCCGTGGAATCGCGCGAACCGGCCGCAGCGGCGGAGCCGGAGTCCGTGGCGGTAGCCACCGCGCTGCCTAAGCCAATCGAGGACGCAGTTCCCTTCTCGGGGGATGCTTGGGCTTCAGCCATGGCATCAGGAATTGAACAAAAGATTGCCGATCTAACAGGCCTGCCCGCCGTTGAAAGCAACAGCGAAGCGCCGGAACCGCACAGTGAGCAAACACAACACCTTTCCGAAACCAGTGAAGCCCCGCAAGAAGCGCCCGTGATTGAGACCGCGGCTCATGGCGAAGCCGTGCCCTTTGGCGATGCTGAGAATACACAGCCGTCATCGGAACCTGCGAACTGGGCACCAGTGCCCGAAGCGGCTTGGGAGATGGAAGCAAAGAAGGCCGCGCTACTGGCATCCACGTGGGATGCGCCGAAAGCTTTCTCGGTCGACGACACGCAGGAAATTCCGGCGTACTCAGAAGCTCCAGTGGAGCATAGCCAGGCGGTGTACGAAGCGCCCGCGGAACAGTCTGCCTATTCTACAGAGTCGATTCATCACGAAGCGTCCGGGCATGCCGAGCCCTCGATGAGCGAGCCGGAAGCACCAGTTCCCGTGGAAACGACGGAGTCGAAGAACTGGGAGAATGCCTGGGAAGCGCCGGCCCCAGCCGAAGAACCCGTAGCCGAGATTCCGCCGGCAGCGGAGCAAGCCGCCGAGCCGGTCGCATTGCACGAAGCTCCGGCGGAAGAGCCCGCTTCAATCGTGACCGAGGAATCAGTGCCCGCTCAACCGGTCACCGCGGAAACGGCGGCCCAGCCGGACATCGATGAACTCGTCAATCGCGTACTCGGCAAGATGAATCCGGAAGTGTTGCAGCGAGTGACCCGGGAAATCCTGAAACCGGTGATCGAAGCCGTGGTGCGCGCAGAATTGGATCGCAAAGGGTCCTAACACTCGTTGTTATTCGCAACACATCCTTTCCTTCGTCTGAATCTTTTCGAGTTCTGTATCGATGAGCCCGCATTTCTCACGACTCACATCAGAACAACCAGCACGCCAACACCGCCAGGTCAACGTAGCCCACTAGAAGTTATCTCATAAACACATTCAAGCTGTTTCGAGCTTGAGAGTTATGCAAACTAGCGTAAATCCAAGGCATGGACCTCACCGACGCCCAGTGGGCGGTGTTGGAACCACTGTT
>Ga0187782_10000039_pt1 | contig 68734 bp, 64 predicted proteins | sample 0715_SJ02_MP15_2_FD_132454 | JGI IMG/M metagenome (GOLD analysis project Ga0187782, IMG submission 132454) | Tropical peat soil microbial communities from peatlands in Department of Meta, Colombia - 0715_SJ02_MP15_20_MG | ecosystem: Environmental > Terrestrial > Soil > Wetlands > Peat | place... | reverse complement strand
TGGCTTCATAACTTTCGTCGCGTCGTCATTCGTTGGGAATATTATCCAGAGAATTTCCTCGCTATGGTGCAGCTTGCCTGTGCTGTCATCCTCCTGAGGTATTTATGAGATGACTTCTAGTGGAAAAGCCTGGCGGCGGGCGATTGTCCCAGTTGCCGTAGACGGAGAAATTCCGGCTCCTTCAAAAGAACGCATGGTCCCTCAAGCTTTCTGTTTCGGCTGGTCTGACTGTTCTCGAAACCGCTGGACCAGTATCCATATACTAATAACGAGCACCCACGCGGGAAACACCAGTGGACTCCACTCGGTAGCTGCAACGCCAAGCAAAAGCAGCAGTGCCGCCAGATAGCCAAGCAAGGCCAACCAGCGTGGCATGACTCGCGTCCGTAGCGAGATCGTAGATGCAGTGATGATGAACACGCCTGCCATCCGGATTCCGTAAACAGTCATGATCTGACGGATTTCCGTTCGGCCCAGGGTGTAACTTCCTGATGCGACCAGGTTCCCCGCTCCGCCGCTCATCACTGTCAGCAGCCCACCGGCCAGCGCGGCCGATACAAACAGCATCGCGACATACAGCAAACCGCTGCCGAAGAAAACCGTGGCGAAAAGGCGGTCCTCAAACTCTCCCAGATGGTCTCGGAACACGCCAATGAACCACAAGAACGCAATCCCGGCAAACGGCACCAGGTTCAAGGCCAGTAGAATCGTGTTTGAGCGGGTGAGTACTTCGCCTGCGGATGCAGACGGATTTGCGGGAATCGAGCTTCGGATCAGGAGCTGGCTGCTGATCGTGAATACGGAAAAGAGGATCCCTGCAACCGCAGCCGCCCGCGGCGTCTTCAGCCGCTGACCCAGTTCATCCGTTCGATTCATGATGGCGGCGAACTCTTAGCCCGCACCCGCGACCTGCTCGCGCGTCATCCGGGCCATAACCTCGTCCTTTGAGATCTGCAACGCATCAACAGGATTCAACCGAGCGAACAGATCAAGAGAGCGGGCGATGACACCGGTCCAGCCGGTTTGATGACTGGCGCCGAGACCCGCGCCATTGTCGCCATGGAAGTACTCGTGGAAGAGAATGAAGTCCTTCCAGTTCGGGTCTCCCTGAAACTTCTTTATTCCTCCATAGACCGGCCGCCGACCGCTTGCGTCGCGAAGGAAGATGCTGGCGAGTCGCCGCGCAATCTCTTTTGCCACCTCGAAAAGTGTGAGGCGATTTCCCGAGCCTGTGGGGCACTCCACTTTGAAATCATCACCATAGAACTGATACAGATTTAGCAAGCCTCGAATCAACAGAGCGTTGACCGGCATCCAGACAGGCCCCCGCCAGTTCGAGTTGCCGCCGAACATTCCAGTGTTCGACTCTGCGGGCAAATATTGCACCTTGTATTCTTCGTGACCCACACGGAAGATGAAGGGATGATCCAAGTGATAGCGGGAAAGGGAGCGGATCCCGTAAGGCCCGAAGAACTCCTTCTCGTCGAGCATGTAGGACAGTATGCGTTCGATTTTGTTCCGGTTACAGACTGACAGAATCAGTCGTCCGTTGTAGCCTAGGAACTTCTCGTCAGCCGGAGCAATATGCTGCATCAGCTCAGGATGGCGCTTTTTGAATAGCCCGATCAGTTCCATGAGCCTAGGATGCCGTCGACCGAGTCCAGACTCGAAAACCGTGGAAGCGCACAGGGGTAAGAGCCCCACCATCGAGCGCACCTTCAAGCGAATGGCATCCCCGTTCGGCAAGTGCAGCAAATCGTAGAAAAAGCCGTCGGCCGTATCCCACATTTCGTCATGGTTCACTCCGATGCGGTCCATGGCATAGGTGATCCACAGGAAATGCTCAAGGAAACGGAAGGCGATCTCTTCATACATGGGATCTTTCCCCGCCAAGATGAGCGCGATCTCCAGCATGTTCTGACAATAGAACGCCATCCACGCCGTTCCATCCGCTTGGTCCAGATGTCCGCCTGTGGGAAGCTGCGCGCTGCGGTCAAAAACGCCGATGTTGTCCAACCCCAGAAAACCGCCTGCGAAGACGTTGCGCCCCTCCGGGTCCTTGCGGTTTACCCACCAGTTGAAATTCAGCATGAGTCCCTGGAAAGAACGCTCGAGGAAATTGACATCGGCCCGGCCCAATTCCCGCTCGATGTTGTACAGAAAGAGAGTGGCCCAAGCATGGACGGGCGGGTTGACATCGCTAAAGTTCCATTCATAAGCGGGAATCTGGCCATTCGGGTGCGCGTACAAGCTTCTCAACATCAGCAACATCTGTTCCTTTGCAAAATCGAAATCCACCAGGGAGAGTGCCAGGGTATGAAAGGCGAGGTCCCACGCCGCGTACCAGGGGTATTCCCATTTGTCGGGCATGGAGATGATGTCGCTGTTGAGCATGTGGAACCATTCTACATTCCGGAGATGACGATTACGGCCCGACCCCATCAGCGGATGTGCGTCATGCTCGTCGAGCCATCTATCCAAGTCGAAGTAGTAATACTGCTTGGTCCACATCATGCCGGCGAGGGCTTGCCGGTGGACCCGGCGTTCATCTTCGCTGAGTGACCGCGGGGTGATTCGTTCGTAGAATTCGTCCGCATCAGCCCGGCGCGCGGAGACCATCTCTTCGAATTTGTCGAAGGGATTCGACGCTGGATGTGCACTGAGCCGCAGACGCACAACCTGCGATCCCCCCGCGGGTACGTTGAGCACATAGCGCGCCGCAGTTTTGGTTCCTTGCTTAGCGGGATTGACCGCGTCGGTCTTGCCGGAAACTACGTATTCGTGGAATGCGTCTTTGACGAAGGGCGACGGATTGGGTTGACCCCACAGGCGGCTGGCGTTCGTTTCGTTATCGGTGAAAAGCAACTCGGGTTTGCCTTCACAACTTAACGTGCGATCGCCAAGCTGCAAATGCGTGGCGCGAATTTGGCCGCCCGTGAGCAGTCGAAGAGACGGCTTTGGCTGGTCCGTCGCCCACGACCAAGTGTTGCGGAACCACAGCGTGGGGAGCACGTGAATTGTCGCTGCTTCGGGGCCGCGATTGTGCACCGATATCCGAATCAAGATGTCTTCAGGTTCGCCCTTGGCATACTCGACGAACACGTCGAAATAACGGTTGTCGTCGAACACGCCGGTATCGAGCAGCTCATACTCAAACTCTTCGCGCGACCGCCGACGATTCGTTGTCACGAGATCGCAGTAAGGGAACTCGCGCTGCGGATACTTGTACACATACTTCATGTAGGAGTGTGTAGGTGTGCTGTCGACGTAGAAGTAGTATTCCTTGACGTCCTCGCCGTGATTGGCTTCACTGTTGGTCAGCCCAAACAGGCGTTCTTTCAGGATGGGATCACGGCCGTTCCACAGAGCAACAGCGAAACAAAGTAGCTGCTTATCATCGGAGATCCCTGCAAGGCCGTCTTCACCCCAGCGATAAGCCCGGGAGCGCGACTGGTCGTGACTGAAGTAGTCCCAGGCATTTCCATCCTCGCTGTAATCCTCGCGAACTGTGCCCCATTGGCGCTCACTGAGGTACGGCCCCCATTTCTTCCACGGAATCCCGCGGTCACGCGCGTCGTTTAGACGCTTCTGTTCTGTGGTATCGACGGAATGCTGCTTATTTTCTACTGCTGTCATCGCCGCCTCCTTCTTACCCCGGTACCCTCGGAAACCGTTTCTGGCTGCTAGCGTGATGCCGCGCTGCGCGCCGCTTTCTTCTGGCTATAATTAAAGAAGTGACAACCCCAAGGACCGAGTTCAACGTACAGCCCTGAGCGGAGAAGCTCTTGACCGTCGCGCTGGTATTCCTCACCGGAAAGTGCGTCGGTGAGGAGCCATTCTCGATTGGCGAGGTCCGGCCAATTGAGAAAAACCTGGGCCTGCACAGGACGGTCGCTTAGGTTCACGGCGATGACAGTTCGGTCCTCGTCTTTGTGCCAACTCCAGGCCACGAGATTTTGAAAGCTGGTGTTGTCGGGCCAGCCAGTGCGTTCACAGAGACTCCATTCCCCAACACAAAAGACAGGCCGGTCGATTGCCTTCAAAAGCTTTGCGTAGAACGCTTGCAGAGATGGGACCATAGGCTCCTTGGGACGCCTTCCTAGAAACACTGGTAATCTGACCGTGCGTCCTTCAAACTGCCCCTCGTGAAAGAGTCTGGCTCCAGGAAGAGTGGCTATTACCAGAGCGGCGGCTCGCTCCTTTTCGGACGAAAAAGCCGAAGCAGCGCGTGGTTCATCGTGATTCTCCAAAAAGCGAAGCAGCTTTTTCTGAAACGCAGGGTCTGCACAGAGGTGCAGGCGCATGCTTTCTGCATTGTCATGTTCCAAGCGATCATAGAGCCGCTTGTCATAGCAGAAATCGAACCCCTGCTGTTGTAGTTCCCACTCCAAGTCCCAATAAGCCTCGGCTATGAAAAGAAAATTAGGATGAGAGAGTTTGATTGACGGGATCACTTCGCTCCAGTAGTCCGTCCGAGGTCGTTGTCCGGCGCGCCTGCCCCAGGTTCGTTCAAACACGGAATTCAGAAAGAGCATGGCCATATCGCATCTGACGCCGTCACATTGACCCGCGATGTTGGACAGGGTTTCCACTGCGGCGCGGCGAAGGCCGGGATCAAAGGCATTCAACTGCAAAACGTCCGGCCACGCCGGGAAATAAGGGTCACGACCACAGGCGTAGATGCGTCCGGAGACTGCCAGGTAGGCGGCGGGTTCGTTCTTCAAATCGTCCGCGCTCCCTTGTACCAAATATTCGGGATGGTCGTTGACCCAGGCATGGTCCGGCGCAACGTGGTTGGGCACAAAATCCAGAATCAGCCTCATACCCCGCTTAGCCAGTTCGCGTCGCGCGCACGACAACCCTTCGGGGCCACCCAAATGCCTATCAACGACATAGCCGCGGACGCAATAGGGGGAACCGACGTTGTCCTCAATCCGAAAATCAGGTAAGGCACGCCGGAAGGTTTCGAGCAACTGGGGATTTCGATTGGCTATTGCGGTCCCAGCTAAGCTGCGTTCCCACACGCCCATTAGCCACACGCCATCGAAGTGCAATGCGGCGATGGCATCCCACTCGTCAGGTGGGACCGAGGCTAGATCGACGGCACGTCCATATTGCGAAGAGAGTTCTGACAGCCAGACCCAAGTGTTGATCTCGTACAAGGTGGGATAGCTGGGCCACTTAGACACTGCGTTTTCCTCTCGATTGCGGGGCCTATTTCTAACCCTTTGCAAAGGAAGCGACAACTAGGGAAATCCCTAAGACCCTTGAAGCTGAAGCTCGCGAGTCCATACCAAAAAGCAAAGGACTGGGTCTTCGCTTCACTGGAGATGAAGGGCAAGCAGCCGTGGTGGCCCGACACGATGTGGCGACGCTACGGAAAGCCAGCGGTGACAGCAGCCAGAATCACGAAACGCGTAGCGTTCCACACCTTTCGTCACCCATAACAGCGAGGACGTAAAGGTTGTGGAGAAATTTCTGCGTCACGCAAGCAGTCGAATTACGCTCGATCTGTACGCGCATTGAAGCACTGCTCGGCTTGCGCGCATTCCTGCTCGATCTGTTCCAGGGTGAGTTCGGGCGTGACCATATCGGCGGCGGCCATAGGCTCAATAGATATAAAAAAACCACCGCATGGAAGGAAAGCCTTTTCTCGATATCTTATAAGGTGGTTACTAGTGAGGGAACAGCCTAGGGCCTAAGTTCTTCCCATGGTCCGTTTGGGATATTTCTGGGATGCGTTTTGAAGATTCGCGGCTGGTAAGTTACTGAAAAATATGGCGGGGACGACGAGACTCGAACTCGCGACCTCTGCCGTGACAGGGCAGCGTTCTAACCAACTGAACTACGTCCCCAACCGTGGAACCAACTCTGCTTAACACCCTACAAAGAAGGCCTTTGCAGGGTCCGCCTCCAGCACACGACACATCGCGCTTTCGCGCAACCGCAATTCTTGCGCGCACAGTCGCACGCAAACATTCGTGTGCTCGACGCGAACTTCATACTAACACACTTAGCTTTGCTCGTCATTCCGGCTCGCCGTAGTTCGATTGCTCGATTTCGCTGCACCCGCTGCCAGCCACTCTTCAGTCCACCACAAAGCTTCTCCACCCACGCCTGTCTTCCTCACCTAATCCGGTGATTGTGCTCACTGCTGCATCAGCCTACTCCTGCTAGGTTTGCCACCCTGAGATGATTCATGCAACATTCAGCACCGTGAGCGCCGTGGCGCATGCCGTCAACCACACCAGCGCGTTGCCCAGTGGTTGTGGGAAGGGAAGTACACCGCGCGGTTGTTGCTGCACCCTCTGGATAGCTGGAAAGATGCTGATTCCGAGAGCAATCATCATAGCGTAGTGCACTAAAACGCTGGCCTTCTCAGCGCGCTCACGAACTGGCTGCTTGTCCAACGCCCTTCTTCCAAGCAGTGTGATGGGGAACTGCAACAGTGGCGCGCACCAAATCAACGCCAACTCCTCACGTTCGCCTTGTACCATGTCGCGCGCCCAAAACCAGCAAGCGGCCACCAGCGCCAGCCCCGCGATTTTCACGATTCTCATGGTCAACCTGGATCGGCAATTGACACACGGCGTACCTGAAGGAGTCTTCTACCGGTTAGAAAGTACCAAGTCATGATCGAAAGCCCGCCACCGGCTGCAACCGCCATGCCGACACCGTGCGGAGGCATGAAAGCTATCTCCAGCAGCATCATCAACGAGTTTCCCAGCACTCCAGCCCAGCCGGTTGCCTTGCTGAAAACTTTCCCTCTCAGCATGACCAAGGAGATGACTAAGCAAGCAAACTCGATGAGCAGAATGCCGGCACGACTTTTTCCTTGCACCAGCATCACTTGCCCAGCCATGATCAGCATCGATCGCTGAGCTTCGGTCGTGGTGCTTGCATATTGATGGCTGAGAAAGAGCATCGGGAAAGCACGGCTACCGGCAAGGTAGATGGTTATCCCAACGAAAAACAGGATTGTGCCCAACGCCGCGTAAGCTTCACCGTCGCGTTTCAGGACGGAGTAAATCGCCAACATTGTTGGGATCAGCAGCACCACCCCAACCATGTTCAAAAGCCCAAGGTTGCGGAGCGCAAGGAATGCATGGTTCTGAAACAGTGTGAACCAGTCAATCACCGTCACGGTGCGCGCTACCTTATCTTCGACCCCCGGCAGAAAACCAATCACAACCTCAGCTGGCACCAGAGCCACCGCCAGCAACGCCGTGGTTCCACCAATTACGCACAGATTTCTCCAACTGCAATCCAGTGCTGCTGCGGCGCTGTCCTTTTGAGCAGACATTGCGCACCTTAAGGTTTCAAAACCCCGGATCCCAGTTGGAGAAGCTTTCGGCCAATCAGGATGTACCAAATCAGCAGAAACGGAGCGGCCAGGGAAAGGGGAATGAAACTGAGCGTGGGCTTCGCTAAGGTGAGGTAATAACCCAGTCCGAAAAGGTTTGCCAGAATCCCCACGTACGCCGTAAGCCGGCCAAAGGCGTGGCTCTGCAGCATCAGCGTAGCGATGACCAAGCCGGCCACATTGATGAACAGAAAGCTGACATACGGTCCGTTGCCGTAGTTGGCGCCGGAATTGTGGATGGCAAGCAATGCTCGCCCAGCCGCAAGCAATTCCGAGCGCTGCGCCTCTGTCGTTGCCGCGGCATATTGGTCGCTGAGAGCGAGCATCGGGAAGGCTTCATTCGCAGCCCAGTATGCCGCGATGGCAACGAAAGTTAGCACCATTGCTAACGTCATCAAGCCCCTGTTGAAGCGACGAAGGGCCGGGTACAGGCTGAGAAAGATCAATCCTGCAAGGGCGTAGTTGACGGCGTCGAAGACGTTAAGAAACGTGAGTCCGAGAAGACGGTGATTGTGAAGGAGCGCGAACCAGTCTGCGGCGCTCCCGGGAAACGCCTGCGGTCCCGACGGAATGATACCTAACGACCGGAACAACAGGAACTCCTCGGCCAGGTTCCGTCGGAACAGGATGGCTGCAGCCAGCGCAGCCCATCCTCCAGCTTTGTAAAGCCAATTCCATCCGGGATCTTCGGCGGCAAGATCACTCGTCTGATTCGGTTCCAGTATGTCGTGATTCACCATATTCCCGGTAGCAAACGATAGCGTGTCTGCTTCGTGAATTCCTCATAACCACGAAGTTCTTGCTGCAAGGTTGCATCCTCGCGTGAGGTGCGCCAGATCAACAGCGCCGCAATCACTACACCTACGATGAATGCCCACACGGAGCCCAACACCAGCGGATTTCCCAGATATAGGAAGATCGAGCCGGTATACATCGGGTGACGCACGAACCGATAAGGTCCAGACGTGATCACCGTTTGACCGCGATCGGTCTGAATGCGGACCGTTTCCTCTGCAAATGGGTTGACGCACAGAACCCCTGCCATCAACACCACCGCCACAATGAACGCGATGGCACCGATATATACGAAGCTAAAAGCCATCAATGACCAGCGGAACCGGACTACGTCTAACCCCGCCATCACTGGTTGAATGCACACCAGGGGAAAATAGAAAGCCCAGAAAATCTTGTCAAAATGCTTTGTGTCCTTTCGGTGTCGCTGACTTCGCGCGATCATCACCGCTGGGTTGTAACGATATCCCACGATCCCGATTGCGCCCATCCCAGCTACCCACAATGCGACCGAGATCCACCCGCGTACCCAGTCGAGTCGGCCCGCGCTCAGAAAAATTGACCCAGTCCACCATGCCGAGGCTCCCACCAGCTGAAGCAGCGCTCTTACACCGAGCTTGGGCTGCGTTGCTGGCACTTGCAATTCAATAACGGGAGCAGTTGACATGGAACACCCCAGACACGATCAAGTGGCTTATGCAACCCTGCTATATCGGGGTTTTCGATGACGCGGCCCAGAAATCCAGTGCGCGCCAATGTACTGATTTTGTTAGTCAGTCAAACGCAGGGCTGTGCTGGCCGGCGGATGCCAACGTGACCGGAGTCACCCACTGGAGTGACGGCCTTGGCCAAGCCCGCTGGCCAATCCGCCGCATCGGTGCGCACAGTCACTGACTTCTGCCCCGCGAACGCAGAAAAACGAATCGTCCACAAGACTCTTAATCGAACCATCGCCGCCCCGTGATGATGGAGGAACTATGCCTGCATCAATAGCTTCGCTCGATACCATTGAGGACTTTCTGGCGCAGAAGCGCATCGCCGTGGTTGGGCTTTCTCGCTCGCCCGCCAGTTTCAGCGCCAGCGTGTTCAGAGAGTTCGCTCAGCGCGGTTACGACGTCGTGCCAGTAAATCCCCATGCGGACGAAATCTTGGGACGCAAGTGCCTCGCCCGCGTGCAGGACATCCATCCTCCGGTCACTGCGGCTCTTCTCATGACTGCCCCGGAAGTCACCGACGCCGTGGTCCGCGATTGTGCTCAAGCGGGTGTTCGCCTCGTTTGGATGCACCGCGCTGGAGGTGCCGGAGCGGTGAGCGACAACGCCGTCGCGTTCTGCGAGCAAAACGGAATTCGTGTTGTGCCGGGTCAGTGCCCGCTCATGTTTTTGCCCGGCGCCGCTTCGTTTCATCGTTTCCACGGCTTCATTCGCAAAATCACAGGGCGCTACCCGAAACATGCCCACGCCTGACTCGCACTCCACGGCAACGGCCGGAATCCGCAACTGGTTGGCCAGCGATATCGGCATCCTTTTCTCCATAGCCTCCCTGATGGTGCTGCTGCGCACCGTCATCAATGGCCAGTACGGGTTTCACCGCGACGAACTGCTCAGTTTCACCAACGCGCGCCACTTGAACTGGGGCTATGTCGTATATCCCCCGATCACCGCAGTTCTGGCTCGCTTGGAATTAGAAATGTTTGGCGCTTCGCTGCGCGGTTTCCGATTTTTCGCCGCGGTGGCCCAGGCTCTTGCGGTAGTACTCACCGGACTGGCTGCCCGCGAGCTGGGCGCAAAGCGTGAAGCGCAACTCGTTGCCGCTTTCTCTGCGGCTATCATAGGGGTTTCGCTCGTCCACGGCTCCTTCTTTTCCTACAGTTCATTCGATTTTCCCTGTTGGATCCTGGTGGCCTACTTCGTGATCCGACTGCTCAAGTCCGAGGATCCACGGTGGTGCGTGGCTATCGGCGCGGCTATCGCTCTGGGGATGATGGCCAAATACACCATGGCTTTCTTGATCTTGGGCGTTGTTGGCGGCTTACTCCTGACGCCCGCCCGCCGTTATTTCAAAAGTCCCTGGTTGTGGTGCGGTCTGGCTGTAGCGCTGCTCATCATGTTGCCCAATATTCTCTGGCAGGTTCGTCACCATTTTGTCTCTCTCGCTTACCTCAAGACCATCCATGCGCGCGACGCAGCCTGGGGCCGCACCGACTACTTTCTCCTGAACCAATTATGGAAAAATGCCAACCCCGTCACTCTTCCGCTGTGGTGTGCCGGGCTGTGGTATTTGTTCGCGACCACCGAAGGCAAACGCTACCGCATGCTCGCCTGGATGTACCTTATTCCGCTGGTCGCTTTGCTGGTCACCGGCGGCCGCGACTACTATCTCGCTCCCGCTTATCCCATGCTCTTTGCCGCTGGGGCGGTTTGCGGTCAAGAGTGGGTGCGTTCCCTAACGCCAACCGCTGCTTTGATTGTGCGACGCGTGACTTGGCGATCTTTGGCCATTAGTAGTTTGTGTGTCGCTGCCATCACTCTTCCCATTGCTCCTCTGAACTCCGCTTGGTGGCGTTTCGCGGACCGGGCAAACGGTGGCAACTTCAATATGCAAATCGGCTGGCCGGACATGGTTGCCCAGGTGGCCAAGATACGCGACGCACTTCCCGCCGAAGAGCGGGCAAAGGTGGGCATACTAGCGGGTGACGAAGGGGAAGCCGGCGCGGTCAACCTGTACGGCCCCATCTACGGACTTCCAGGAGCGATCAGCGGCATGAACTCCAATTGGCTGCGCGGCTACGGTGATCCTCCGCCGGAAACGGTCATCATTCTGGGTGAGCATCGCGGCTTCGCGGATGCCAATTTCGCATCCTGCAAACTGGCGGGCCGAGTGAGCAATCGCTACGGCATCGCAAACGATACGGTTGCAGGTTACGATGAGATTTTCGTGTGCCGCGGCCTCCGTCAGTCTTGGCCCGAGTTTTGGAAGCATTTCCAGCACTACGGTTGAGAATTACGGCCCGTCTCCGGCCTCCACGACACCACACTGTGTCGATCGCAGATGCGGTTCCTCACCTGGCGTTCTCTGGATATTAGTCTCTACGCCGCATACGGCTGGGCCATCAGCTTCTCTTTCGTGAGCCCGTTTTTCGCCGCTAATTTCTTGAAGCTCCGGGAAGCCATGAACATATAAAACCACCTCAAAAGCACCGCGGACACACCCTTTCTGGCGATCATGCTCATCGCCTCTCCCGGCACGGGCAATCCTTTCGCCAGCGCCTCCGCGGTCATATCCAACACGGTGACCACATGTCGCACACCTGGTCCAGACCGGTTCGGCTGCGCCAGCGGTTCCCCACCGATCATGCCTCCTCCCCCAAAAGCCAATCCACCGGCCCAACTAAACCCGCATTGTGACGCGAATTCGCGGCAAATCGCCAACGCTACGGCATTTTGATGGGTCTCAGGGAATCCCGAGTTGACGATCGCTGCCACGCCCTTCGCACGACCTTCCCGTCCTGCTTTGCCCGCGGCTGCGATCACCGTCAGTGCCCGGGTCACCAGGTAGGGCAGGGCATCGGCGTACAGCGGAAACGCCAGAACGATCAGTCCGGCCCGTTCCACTGCCGCAAGTAATTCCTGCTGACCCTCGGGACGATTCAGGCTCGCCCGCAATGTCAGCGACTCGGTTTCCCAGCCCTTGTCCTTCACCCGCTCCAGCAGGAAACCTCCCAGCGCACCGGACGTGCTCAGCTCGCCCGTTTTTGGACTACCTACGATCAGCAATGCTCGCCGGGTCTCAGCCATATCCGTGCCTGTACTCTTTGCAACCGGCCCAGGCATCACTGATGCGGCTCCGTCGCCGTACGGCAACGCGTCCGACCGCGCCAGCAACCCTTCGAAACGAGCTCTGAGCGCTGCTGGGTCATCGTTAGACTGAACCACTTCTGCGGCATAGCTCGGTGGATGCAGGTTGATGGCATTACGTCCCGCCAGGGTCTTGAAAATCCGCGCTTCGGCTGGTTTGTTCTGACGCTGCACTCCCACCACCATCAGCCGTGGCCGATGCTTATAGCGCGGAGGATGGTGCGTTTCACCATGCTCGATCTGAAACAGTGGGGAAATCAGCTGGATAAAGTGGTCCAACATCTTCTTCAACTCAGGCGAATAGCCTCCAAACGTCACCGGCGTGAACAGCACTGCCGCGTCGCTCCGGATTACCGCCTTGGCCACCTCGCGCCCTTCATCCGATTCCACGCACATGCCGGGAGTCTTAATCCAGCAGTTGAAGCAGCCTAGGCAATGCGTCAGTTTCATTTCCCGCAACATAAATATCTTGAGTTCCGCGCTGCTGGCCTTCAGCGCCTGACACAATGCATCTCGCACTGGGTTTAAGTCCCCATCTGTCGACCCGGTGCCATCCAGCATTACCACCGTTTTCGCCTGCATATCGTTCCTCCGGCTCTCCAACCAACCTGCGCTACCCTTATCTGGCTTTGGCCAACGGCTCATGGTGCAAACGGCGCAGCGTCCAATCCACAAGGAACAGGACATTCGGAATCGCGGCAATCGCCAAAACGTCATAGCGTCGCATGTGCACCACCACTGCGAACGCCACCAGCGCCAACAGCGAAATCAACGCGCTGGGGAATTCCCACTTCCATGCCAGCAGCATTGCCGCGACTGCTCCCAACAGCAGCACCATCCCGGTCCACTCCCGGAAACCCAGCGACATCGATAGATCCATCGGTTCCCCAATCGCGAAGACCACAAACCCAATCGCTATCAGCGCGGCAGTCCCGCGTGCTGTCCAACGGATCACCGAGCCAACGTTTAGCGGCATTTTCCGCCCACCTTCCAGAAGCTCTGGAATTTCTTCCATGTAGCATTGCCGCTAAACGCTGGAATGTCAGTGCCCCTGGTCACCGCTCTGAAGGAGCACTCACATACTTAATACGTAAACACTTAGCTGAAGATAACGCTTCCCATAGCAGCGCACTAAACAGCTTTTCTTAGGTATGGCCTGTTCGCGAATGATCGAGTAATGGCGGCGAGAGGGAATTACTCGGGAGGGATTAGAAGTCCCGCCAGGGCTTCCATACGGGAACGCTGAAATACTTTACGTCCGTTCTCGTATTCAGCCATTCTCGGATCTTGTTGAAGATGCGCTTTAGCATCGCCAGTATCTATCTACCTCTTCGCCCTCAGCATATCCGCCGGTATTGCGCCGGTCAACCGCCGGTCTGCCGCATGCCTGGCTACCAACTTAACGACACCCGGCCCGCTCACGCTGCACGAGCCAGCCGGTCGTATTCGGCCCCGCCCTCGTCCGACAACAGCACCCATAGCGTGTAAATGCCCAACGCTGTCCCCAGCGGAGGATGCAGCAACGCGACAATGCCCAGCACGATAGCCGCCACGCGCGCCCACGGCTGGTGCTTCAGCAATCCCCAACCGACCAGGATGCCCGCGGCTGCAATCAGCACCAGCGTCCCCCCGATTACCGACAATACCAGCGGTGCCACCAGACGACCCACCGTTTCCGTCGCCGGAATGCTAACGCGCACCACCGTGCTAATGGTCAGCAGAATCAGCGCGGGAATCACGAACAGCGCCCCAGCCACCACCCACAGTATCCCCAACGGCCGCAGGTGACGATCCAGGCGGCCGGGTGGCGTCAGCACAAGCGAAGCCGGAATGGCTCGCCCGCAATTTGGGCACGCTCGAAAATCAGGTTGGATTTGGGTTCCACAGGTGCTGCAAAACATACGCACCCCCTGGGAATAAACATTCTTGGATCACTTACAGTATTCTCGCGTTAGCGGCCTGTCGCAAGATCAACCGTCACAGGACCATCCTCAACTCCTTGCCTCGACGGACCCCGCCTCTCTAGGAAAACGAATCGCCTCCGGGTTCGGATACTTTTTCTCGCGCAGCCACAGCCGGAAAACGATCAACAGTATCGCCAGCAGCGCGATGCATAGCCAACTCCCCTCCGGCCCGACGCTCCCGCCCGTCAGCCACGCCGGACCAGCAAAGGTTGGATTAAACAGGTGGCCCTTGGCCACCAGACCACTGTCCGGCACGCCGTAAAAATACGTCTCTCCCCAATCCCAAGCGGCATGGAAACCAATGGGCATCCAAAGATTGCCGGTTCCCCGCAACATCACACAGAACAGCAGGCCCGTCGCGCCTGCCTCAAGCGCGCCAACCCAACTCTCACCCGGATTGGTGTGGTGAATGAACCCGAAGAACGCTGACAGCAGAATCGCCGACGGCCAAAAAGTCATACCGGTGGTCAGCGTGAATAGCGGATAGCCCCGAAAGAAGTATTCCTCGAACAGGCCAACACACAGAAACCCCGCGCCCCACAACACTGCATACTTGTAAGTCTCACTCCCGCCCAAGCCGATTGTTCCAAATCGAAATACCCCGGCCATTCGCATACTCGCCAGCAGCACCGTTATGGCCGCGAAGCCCATCACAACTCCTTGCCAGAATTGCCTCCCGAACGCCCTTTGTAACGGCAATCCATAGTCCGCAATTTTGCGATGTTCGATTCGCGACATGATCCAACTGGCGCATAGAACAATGAGGAATGCCACCGCTTCGTTCGAAAACAAGGTGCGCGCTTCGAGTGTCGTTACCGCCGCTGTTCCTTGTCCGAAGACCCATGCCAGGAAAGTCATGCCGGTCAGGAGGGCGGCCGCGATAACCAGAAAAATGATCAGACGCCAGCCCGCGCGAATGCCACCACGACCTACGAAACATTTCCTGATGAACTCCTCACGGCTCGGTTCTCCAGCAACCGTGGGCTCAGTCGTTTTTGCCTCTGCTCCGGAATCGGATTCTGCTTCACTCATGGCTGTCGATCAACTCCGTTTTGCTCTATTCGACAGACCCGTTACGACATCCCATCGTGTCTACTCACACCGTAATTTCCCATAAGCTCTCCGATTTTGCCACTGCTGCTGAAGATGCCTAGGTCCGCAACGCCTGCACCTCCCGGTCCCCCGATACAAACATTCTCTTATATATATTGCTGAAGCGAACTCGGAACGCCCAAAAAACCAGTAATGCCAGCGGCAAGAATGCCGGTACCAACAGCCAGCTCGATTGGCCGATCACCGCGGGAAACATCTTGTTCCCCTGTCCCAGGAAAAAAGAACCCGACGCGATGAACAGCCCCAGGCACATGCGCCAGAGATGCCGGACGATCCTTTGCATGCCGAAAACGCCGCCGCGCAGCAGCATGCGCAGATCTCCTCCAGCCGCAAGCAGCATCACCGTGCCCATAAAAAATGCCATCCCGACGCGAAAGCCGCCCTCTGGTGAGCCCCCCTGCACCATGCGTATCCCGCTGAGCCATGTCAAAATTCCCAGCGTCAACGGCACCACCATCGCAAACCAATCAAACACGCTGGTCTCTCCATCTTTCCGCTTCGCCGTCACCCACGCCGTGGCGATCAGATAAAACGTCAAAATCCCGCCGCCAATGTTGTCGCTTTGGTGTTTCAGTACGGCCAGGTACACGGCGGTGGCGGCCATCGTTAGCATCGACGCCACAAACACTTTTCCTGCCAAGGCGTGTCGGGGGGAGCCTTTCCGGAAAATGATTGCCGTCGCACCCGAAAGCAGTCCCACCATTCCCGCGCAAATGTGTAGAAGCAACACGGGCGAAAATCGCATTTGGCCGGGCTCCTTTTCTCAACTTGACCAATGACACTTAGCCAGAGAGCAGCAAGCCCCCGGGAACAGCTCATTGTGAGTGGCGACTATGCTATCGGGTTATACGCCTCCACAGCCAAAAAAGCTTCAGCGCTGATCGCGAAGTTGCGTCCGCGGTTCCTTTTCTGCTTGTACATCTCTCGGTCGGCTCGCGCCATCATTTCTCCCAATGGCGCCGGACGCTGTGGATCAAAACGCTCGATTCCTACGCTAAGGGAAAGTCTATACCGTGCTTCTTCGGCATTTGCTTTGTCCAGACTCTTCGAAAGCCGCGTCAGGATCGTCTTCACTTCCGGAAATGACGCTTCCCAAGCAAGTACCGCGAACTCATCTCCGCCAAGTCGTGCCAGCAGGTCCGAGTCGCGAAATGTTTCCTCCAGCGCGTCGGCGGTACGAACCAGCGCCAAGTCTCCTTCGCGGTGCCCAAAGGAATCGTTGATTCTCTTCATATCGTCCACATCGCAAAAAAACAGCAACAGGTTCAGGCGATCGCGCTGGGCCAGCTTCAGTTGCTGCGCTGCGGTTGCCAGGAATCCTCGCCGGTTGAACAATCCGGTCACCTCATCCGTGATCGCCAGCGATCGCAGTTGCCGGTCTAACAACGATTTTTCCACCGCCCACACCGCTGCTCTCCGCAGCGCATCATCCGCTGCCGCCGCGTCAATTCTTCTGGATTTCACGATGTCAGCCAGTTCATTCAGCGTCCGCAGAATTTCATTCAGTTCGGGATCCTCAGAGCGCACCGCCGATGACAGAATCGACTCCAGCGATTCTTTTCGTGCGGATGGCTGGTCTGCGATCGAAAGCACCTGGGTCGCCAATTTGCGGTTCGCGCGCCTCGGCTTTCGCCTTTGCCCGCCTGCTTCGCACAGGTTCACCAGGCGTCCCGCCGGTGAGTCGCTATGTGAGTTGAAATCGAAATCCCTCATGATTTTCCTTGGCCCTGGAGCACAGACTGGGGAGGAAGGGTCAGACCATAGTTCCATTACCGTCCCGGCATAGCTATCGGGTGATAGCTGTACGCCCCGCTCCTTCGTTCTTTTCGCAGCCCTCAGAGAAAGGCGCGCTCTACAGGGAAACTTCGGTGTCATTCTTTACTGGCGGCTAATTGTTCGCTTGCTTCTCGCGTGGCGCTGCGTATTCACCAGCTTGCAACTGAGGATTCGTGTCCAGCTCGATATAGCCGTTTCCTTGGCGCGCAGCCAGAGCTCGCTCCATCTCATGCTCAATCCCGATCGTTGCGGGCTCGTTCGAAGGTACCAGGAAAAATCTTTCTGGCTCGCCCATCCGCCGCCACGCGGAGTCCACGGTGTCGCCCGGCTTCAGCAGCCACACCTTCATCCCTTTCGCCTCATACAAAACGCACGCGGGAATCGCGCCGACATACCCCACACCCACCAGCACGGGACAGTCGCTGCACTGTGATCGCATGTCTGCCGTCATGCTGCGATAATCCACCGATTTCGTCATGGATGTGTGAGTGGCTGTCCCCGCCAGGAATACCAGTGCCAGCGCCAGGCTTCCTCGTGGTTCGGCTTCCACTCCAAATCCAATCAACAACGCCAGCAGTGGAGCGGCGATCCCCGCATAATAGTCGGCCGGCATTTGCAAAATTGACTTGTTGGTTGCCATCGCCAGCGCCAAGAATCCAATCAAGAATCCCAGGTAAACCAAAACGATTGGCGACTTCTTTTGCCGGTACGCCCACCATCCCCCTATACCGGCAAACACAGCTCCCAAGAGCAAGGCGTATCCCCAATGCGGAAGCCACGTGCTGGGCATCACGCTTTCCATCGCCCCTTTCAGTAACGCCCACAGCTCCTCACGAAAATTTACGAATCCCGCGTATTGCACCGGTCTGGCCCGCACGTGAATGCGCAACAGCGGGAGCAGTGGCGCCAGGCAGCCCGCGAATGTCACTGTGGTCAACCACGCCCATTTCCGTTTCGTTTTCCAGTGCTGCGCTATTCCCAGCAGCAGTATCGGTCCCACGCACAGCGCCGCAAAATAATGTGTCGCAATCGATGCCGCCGCGCATGCTCCCGCCCACTTCGAACCCCTATTGACCAGACACAGTGTCAGCACGATCAGAAACGCTGCCATGGCATACGGCCGCGCATCGTACGCGTAGCGCAACCCCGCCGCCGACAACGCGTACACCACCGCCGGCACCGCCGCCCACTTCATCCCCCAATCCACAGCGGCTCGATAAAGCAAAGCTAACGTAGCCACCACCAACACCAACGACAAGCACCGAGCCACTTCCAACGACTCGCCGAAGGCCACTCGCCAGATCGCCAGCGCCCAAAAGTACAGCGGAGGATGCACATCCTGCTCGTACAGTTCCGTCGCGATCTTCGCCAGATTCGCCGATGGCTTGAACTGAGCCATTCCTAACGCCCAGTCCAACTTGGCGTGGCCCGAAGTGGTCAATAACGTGATGGCCTCGTCGTACCAAATCGAACGGTGCTGCAGTTGCGCCCACCCAATGAGTGCTGCTACCACCATCGCTGCCGCCACAATCCACTTTTGCAACGCCCCGATGTTGAGTCCACTCCTGAGTGCGGCCGCAGCGCGGGTTACAACTCTGTCCCGGGCGTGTTCTCGGGCGCCATTTTGTTCAACAGCGAAAAGGGAAGGCATAGTCCTCGTCGATCAACTGCATAAAACCCGCACAACAACATCAAGGGCGGCGTCGCGGAATGATTTGGAATCGCCTTTCGCCGTTACGCTCTGTGCCGTTCCAGTATTTCCGTGTCGCCGTAGGCTTCGTCTGGTTGTTTCTTTAGATTTCCGTTCGGTGGGGTGTCTTCCACTCGCCTCACGTTTTCGGGCGGGCTTTTGGCGCCGCCGCGATGGACTTTGCTTTCGCGAACTGTCCGGCTGTTTTCCTGCTTTGGTTTTTCAGTATTCATGAACCTTTGTGAGCATCAAACCGAATCTTCCACGGCGGCTGAACTTCCCATCATTTGTGGTGTTTGAAGTACTCGACCTGCTTCAGGCGCTTCTCGGCCTCTTCCTTGGTCTTGTACGGTCCGCCCAGATTCTTTCCTTTCTCCGACAACACCTTGTAGCCCTTCTTCACCTTCTTGATCATTTCGCCCCTCCAGCTTCAGTTTTCGAAGAAGCGTGGCTTGAGTCAATGCGGCAAGCCCTGTAGGCGGATGACGTCCGATCTGTGACGTTTTTAGTCACCACTCTGACTCTGCGCCAGATCGTACCGGAATGTACGCCAAGGCCTCATCCAACGGTCTGATCCTGCGTTCAATCGGACCATCGCCTCCGCCGGTGATACTCCCCTCCGCCCAAACTGCCCACGTCAATCACCACCGCGATGATCAGAATCAACAGGTTCACCCCCGCAATCGGTAAATTCGAGTTCACCATCCACGCGTACGCCAGCGTGGTCAGCGGCAGGAAGATGAATCCCAGTAACGGCAACAGCAATCCGTGGTACGCGCGCTGCAGATAGGTCGAAAACAGGAACAACAGCACCGCCGCGATTCGCGGAAACGCCACGAACAGAATCAGCAAGAGACAGGGCATAGGTGACCTCAGTGAATTTGCATTTGACTCGCGTACAAACCCACGACGGAATCGCCGCTTCGTTCACACCTTCAGCGGCCTATTAGACACCAACTTCGGCTGCCCAAGCTCTCCCTCGAACCCTGTATCTCTGCTCCCGCCGCTATGCGCGCTACAATCCGGCACTGTCCGCTTTCAGGTTCACATCGTATGGTCGCCCACGCCTCCCGCAGGTTACCAATAGAGTCAGCGGAACAGGAAAACGAGACGCACCGAGCTTCTCTTTTGACCTTTTCGCCATTCCGTCAACTGGAGGCTAATAATGCTACGGTGGGCAAGTGGTTTCTTTATCATCGCGCTGATCGCTGCCGTCCTGGGTTTCGGCGGCATTGCGATAGCAGCTGCCGGCATAGCGAAAATCATTTTCTACATCTTCCTGGCGTTGTTCATTATCTCGCTGCTCAGCCATTTGGCCAGCAGGACCTGAACGGTCCTTTCCGTGTGGATCCTCGTGGCGTGCGGGTCTGGACGCCAAAGTCCCGGCTCGTACGCCTCACTTTTTTGCGGTTCTAGTTGCACACCCAGAGCGAGAATGCCGCGAATGCCCCAGGGGCGGTCCTTTCCGGAAATCTCTCTCTTCGATCCCGCAGTGCAGGGATCTGCAGGCTTCGATTAGATCTTCATTACAAAGGGCAATCCACGCAGGACTCGGGCAGGAATGCTGCACACTCCGTCTCTTAACCTCGGGCGGGCTGTGTATTTCGCTTTGGGTCTAAAGTGAGGGTCCTTTGCGAATCACAATTCGGCGATCACGGCTCAATGATGCTGTTCTTGATGGCGTATCTTACCAATTCGCTCACCGAATGCACTTGCAGTTTCCGCATGATGTTCGCCCGGTGTGTTTCCGCGGTTTTCACGCTGATTCCCAATACTCCCGCGACTTCCTTGCTGCTCTTTCCTTCTGCCAGCAGTTGCACGATTTCGCGTTCCCGCGAAGTCAGCCGGCTCCGTGGTGTTGCCTGCGGTCGTGTCGCCGAGATGCGGTCCGAAAAATCGTTCAATAGCATTTCCGCCGCCCGTGCCGTGAAAAACGTCCGGTGATTGGCCAGCGCCTCTACCGCGTTCACCAGGTCGCGATCCGCGTCGTTCTTCATCACGTAGGCCCGCGCGCCCGCTTCCACGATGTCTTTCACCAGTTGATCGGAGAAATGCAGCGTCAAAATAATGATCCCGACCTTCGGCAGCGCTTTGCGGATCCGGCGCGCGGCTTCCAGTCCGTTCAGGTCGGGCATGCTGATATCGATCACCACAATGTCCGGCTTGTGCGCTTCCGCAAGGCTCACCGCCTCGCGGCCGGTCCGGGCCTCCGCGCACACCATCCAACCCGGGTGGGCAGTCAGCAGCTGCTTCAGCCCGCGGCGCAGGATGTCGTGATCGTCGGCAATTAAAATTCTCAGCGTCCTCGTCGAGGGTATCGGCGTGGTTTTCTGAATTTGAGTTTCAGCGGGAACGGTAGCCATTTCGGTTTGCCTCTCAAGTGCAGTGTGAACGGGCGACAGATCGAGAGACTGAGCCCGCCAACATTGAAGTATGCAAACCCCCTTCTTTCCATAGGGTGATTGCTGTAGCGGGGCAATAAATGCGGACGCCCGTTTTCCACTGAATTTCCCAAGGGTCCAGTGCGTCCGCCTTCCTCCTGCAGGGTTCGCCGGATTGGGGAACTGTAGCTCTTCAGACAATCTACCTTCGATTTAACTCCTGCTTGCTTATTTTCGAATTATTTTTCGAACAACTTCACGACGAATGAATCGAGGGGAAAATACTATGGCTAAAAACAAATCTGTTTTGGGAATCTACGCTTCGCGGAGTGCGGTCGAATCCGCAATCACCCACTTGCGCGAGGCCGGTTTCGCCAGCACCGACGTCTCGGTCCTCTTACCCGAAAATCTCGGTGCCAAGGAACTCACCACGGAAAAATCCTCCAAGGCCCCCGAGGGAACTACTGCGGGATCCACTTCCGGCGCTGTCGTCGGCGGCGCTCTGGGGTGGCTTGTCGGCGTTGGTGCTTTGGCGATCCCGGGACTCGGTCCGTTCATTGCCGCAGGCCCGATCATGGCGGCGCTGGCCGGCCTGGGCGTAGGTGGCGCGGTCGGCGGATTCACCGGTGCGCTGATCGGCTTGGGCATCCCTGAATACGAAGCGAAACGCTATGAGGGTAGTTTGCAAAAGGGCGGCATCTTGACGTCCGTCCATTGCGAAACTTCCGCCGAAATCGATCGTGCCAAGGATGTGTTGAAGCGCACCGGGGCCGAGGATATTTCCACCAGCACGGAATCCTCGGTTGGCCACGAATCTGGCGATTACGCTGTGCGACGCGCGCGCCACTCTTAGTCTGTCTGCTTTCGATGCGGACGCAACTCTCTTCGGACTCGTCCCACCGAAACTTTGCCGCAACAGGGCGACGCCTTGCCTTGTCGAGGACGCGTCGCCCCGTGCACGGCTTCCCTCAATGTTTCGCTTTCACAAATACCGAATATGACCCAGCACCATGAACGGCTTGCTCAGAGATCCCGGCGAACAATTGGTCTACCTGGCCATTCTCGCCATCCCGGTAGCCTGCGTCAGTTGGACGATCACCCACGAAGAGGTATTCCGTGAGCCTCGTGAGTGGTGCGTGCGGGAGAGCAAAATCGCTTTAACCTTCGCCGCCAGAAGATTCTTTTACCTGCTGACTTGCGAATACTGCTTCAGCCACTATGTCGCCGTGGCATTCGTCGCGCTTTCCCGCTTCCAAATGATGCTGCCGGACTGGCGAGGGTATCTCCTGGCTTGGTTCAGCCTGGTCTGGGTGGCTAATATTTATATGAGCGTTTTTGGGCGATTGCGTCTGGACATAAAGCATGAGCACGTCGAAATTCCCGCGAAGGAAATAGCCACGGAGTTCACCAAAAAGCAAACGCCTGGGCACGACGGCGCGGCGGCGCGTAAGAACACTTAGCTATAGCTACGCGCGCAGCCTGCCCTGACGCTTTTAGCCTTTTGTAGTGTCTCGGAAGGGAATTTGGCCGAGGAGGTCGATCCGTCCCAGCCCTTTCGCTTCATCTCTGAAGCGCTCCGGATCGCCTCCTCGATTGAAGAGAACCAACTAACCAAGCCATGCTGACATGAGCTCCCTGGGCGGTCCATACGGTAAATCGGGTAGCGCTGCAGTTTTCCTCAACTCCCTCGCACTCCCCTCGTAAACGGACGTACACCGGCCGACATCGAAGACACAGAGGAGGGTTCATGGCTGCTACGGTCTGGAAGGGCTATATCACCTTTGGCCTGATTTCGCTTCCCATTCGTCTGTACCCGGCGGCTCGCGAGTCCCATATCCGTTTCCACGAAGTTCACCGCGAGTGCGGCACGTGCATTCATCATCAACTCTATTGTCCTTACGACCAACGCGTCGTTACTCGCGACGAAGTCGCTTTGGGCTACGAAACCGGCAAAGACAAATACGTCCTTCTTGAGGCCGCGGAGTTAAAGAAAATCCAGCCAAAATCCTCAAAAGCCATGGACATCATCGAATTTGTCAAACTCGACGAAGTCGACCCGCTCTTCTTCGAAACTTCTTACTTCGGTGTTCCCGGCGAAGGTGGCCAGCGCGCCTACGCGTTGCTCTTGAAAACTCTGGAGCAGCTGCATTACGCCGCCGTCGCCAGCGTCACCCTGCACCAGCGCGAGCGCACCGTCATCATTCGCCCCTATCGCCACGGCCTGACTCTGCACACCATCTACTAGCGGAACGAAATTCGCGCCGTCAAAGACTACCAGCAAACTACTCTCAAGGACCTGAAAAAGCAGGAAGTCGCCCTTGGCGAGCAATTCGCCAAGACTCTGGTGCGCCCTTTCCGCCCTGAGGAATTTCATGACCGCTATCAGCAACGCGTCAAAGAGCTGGTCGAAAGCAAAGCCAACGGCAACGCCGCTCCCAACCGGGAACAACCGCAGCGCCTCGCTCCGGTGATCGATCTCATGTCCGCATTGAAGAGGAGCCTCGCGAATGCCCTGGCGTCGAAGGCCTCCAGGCCGCGCAAGCTACGCCGCACCACATAATTCCCCCAATAGTGTTTCGATAATCCGTAATAGCTCTTTTTTGCGATTTTCAAGCGGCACTCTGATGTTTCCCGGCCCGCGCCGGCGCTTACGCTGGTCTGGCACGATGCTGGAACAAACGGATGGCCCTCGATCCCACTTTGTCGAGCACAGGAGCCTTATGAGATTCGGACCATTTTTGTTGATTGCCATTCTTCTTTTCGTCGTCTGGCTTGGCTTCATCCTGTTCCATGTCGCCAGCGCCCTGATTCATCTGGTTCTGCTGATCGCCGTCATTGCGCTGTTCCTGCACTTCTTCACTGGGCCTACAAGGACCGCCTGACCACGCGGTCTGCCGGTGCCTCGCTGCGGCTCCAGCACAGAATCTCCCGAATCACAGAATCCAAGGAGGAATCATGGCGAGATATGGAAACCGCGCCCAACGATCGGTGAAAAGCGCGATGCACCGCCGCAAACACGGCAGCTTGCGTCGTGGCAAGCGCGGCACAGGCGGCAAGGTCAAGAGCAGGAAACAAGCCATCGCCATCGGGCTCTCCGAAGCCCGCAGCAAGGGCGCCAAGGTTCCTCCCCGCAAAAAATCCAGTTAGCCGGCGCGCAAGTTCCATGAACGTGGGGGCCCTCAACCACGCTACAGTTCACCCTCAACCTCAGGAAGCCGGTCCCGCTTCCTGCTCGACAGCCGGTGCAACAGACAATCCTTGACTCGCCGTAGCATTCTGTCCTGTAGCCTCTTAGCCTTTGCATCCCGAATCTTCCGTAGCGATCTCCGTTAATTCCTTGTAGGTAAGCCATTGCCTTTCAGCGTCATATCCGGAAAAACTTTACCGGCAGTGGAAACAATTTCTTTGCGCCGATTTCCTCACTCTTCTTAACCTCGCTAAACTCCGCATTTAGTGTCTTTGACATTGGCACTGCAGTTGCTCCATCACCTGTGAGCCTGGTCCAGCTCTTCACGGCTTTGCTATGGCGCCGCTCTCAGGGCTCGTACGGATTTTTCTGTAGAGGAGCGCGTGATGAACACCGATTGCAGAAAGCCGCCCTTCAAAACTTCCTTTTGCGATGATTACGAGCGACTGCTCACCATTTCCCAGCAGGCTCTAGAGGCGTGGTCCAATCGTCGCGAACAGGTCTATCAATTGGGATTGCAGAATCGAGACTTGGGCAACGAACTCGTACGGCTCCAGGCCAATTTTGCTCGAGCCTACGCCGCATTGCAGCGACACGTCCATCAGTGCCCGCTGTGCCAGTTCGTCGCTAAAATGTCGGATTCACAAGCGTCCGGCGCCCGCCTGCTAACTTCGCGCCCTTCTTAACTTACACCTCGGCCGGTGACCCGGCGCTTTGCGTTCGAATGATCTCTTCGGGGTACACGGGTTCGACTTGTCGCCCGACAATGGGGATCTCCACCGATACCACTGTTCCTGGACCATTGTCCGCCGGCGCCACGGAAAGCGCTCCGCCCAACTCTCGTGCCCGTTCGCGCATTCCGCCCAAGCCTACTCCTGCTCCCTCGCTGCGAACCAGGATCGAGCGCAGCCGGTCCAGCGGTATCCCGCAGCCATAATCACGGACACGCAGCGCCACCGTGTGTGCTCCAACTTCCATGCTTATGTCCACCTTGCCAGATTTGGCGTGCCGGTGCACGTTCGTCAAGCTCTCCTGCAGGATTCGGAACACCGCTGTTTCGATTTCATTCGAAAACCGCGGAATCTGGTCGGGAATATTCAAATTCACTTCAACACCGCTGCGTTGCGCAAATCCTTCCACATACCAGCGAATCGCCGACCCCAGCCCGGTCTCGTCCAGCAGCGGCGGATGCAGCAAGTAGGAGATCGTCCGCGTTTCCGACAGGCACTGTTCCAACAAGCCCACACATTCATTCAGCAGGCGCTGCGGCTTTTCCTCCGCAATGTCGCGCATCGAAGCCCGTATATTGATTTTCAAACTCGCCAGGTACTGCCCCAGGCTGTCGTGTAAATCCCGCGCCAGTTTCCGCCTCTCCATGTCCTGCACTTGCAGGATCCGCGCGCTCAGCCTCCGTGCCGCTTCTTGAGATTGTTTCTGCAGCGTCAAATCCGAATTGATTTCCAGCCAGCCGATCGGATTTCCTTGCCCATCGCGCCGATAGGTCCAGCGGCTCGCTACCGTGATGCGATTCCCGTATCGCGTGGTGTGTTGCAATTCTCCTTCCCACACTCCTTTTCGTTTGAGCGTGGAAACCACATCTTCATAGCTCACCGGGAACTCCGTCTGGAGCAATTGCGAAGCGTGCATCCCGATGGCTTCTTCCTTTTTCCATCCGTACAGCCGTTCCGCTCCTTGGTTCCAGTAAGTGATTCGGTTGCCTAAATCGCTGATGAACGCCGCATCATTTGCCAAATCCAAAAGTTCGGCATGCATGGCTGCTTCTTCTACCGTTTGGCGAAGTGCTGCCCGGTGTCCTTTCACTTGTTCCAGCAAGCGATCCCGCCCGCTGCGTAGCTGCTCTTCTGTCGTCTTCCTCTCGGTGATGTCCCTCGAGGCTCCGATCACCCGGTATGGTTTCCCCGACGGATCGTAGAAAAAACGCGCTCTCCCTTCGATCCAGCGCACGCGATTGTTCGGCATCACCAGCCGATGCTCCAGGTGCAACTCGTTGCGGTTCGCCTTTGCTTCTTCCCAGCGCTCCAGAAGCGTTGGCAGGTCATCGGGATGAATCCGCGAGGTCCAGCGCTCCCAAGACGCGGTGCATTCATCCGGCATATATCCCAGCAGTTCGTATTCTCCGGCAGACCAGAACATCGCATGATTTTCCATGTCGACGTCCCATGTCCCCATGCGCCCTAGTTCCAGCGCCAGATTCAATCTTTCTTCCGATTCGCGCCTCCGCAGGTGCGAATCGATTTGCGCGGCCACACGCGATAGCAATTCCCTCGCGCTAAACGGTTTTGCCAGGTAATCGTCCGCCCCGGCGTTTAACCCTTGCACCCGGAACTCTTCCCCTGCGCGCGCTGACACCAGCATCACCGGCGTGGTTTTCAGCTTGGCATCCGTGCGAATCGCGCGTAACAACTGGATTCCGTCCAGTTTGGGCATCATCACGTCGCTCAGGACCAGGTCATACGTTTGCTGTCGTGCTCGCTCCAGCGCTTCCTGACCGTCTGCTGCAAGTTCCACCTCATACCCGTCTTGTTGCAGCAGTCGCCGGACGTAATCGCGCATGTCGGCATTGTCTTCCACCAGCAAAATCGCCGGGATGCGTCCAAACATCCGTTTGGCATTCGCGGAGTGCACGCTTTCCGCCGCCACATGATCCCGGTCCGGCGTGATCCACGCCAGCGCTTCCTTTTCGAACATGGCTCGCATTCGGGTGCGTCCCCGCTCGCTGCTGGTTGCCGCGATGGACTCCTTCGGTAGGTGCGACCATCCAAGCGGCACGGAAATGATGAACCGGCTTCCCACTCCATGCTCGCTCTCCGCCGTGATCATTCCTCCATGTAATTTCACCAGCTCCTGCGCCAGTGCCAGCCCGATTCCCGTCCCTTCGTGCGTCCGGCCTCCCGCGTCCGGCACGCGGTGAAACCGATCGAAGATCTTCGGCAACTCGGATCTAAAGATGCCCACACCCGTATCCGTGACGGTTAGCTGCGCCATCTGGTCGACCCGTTTCAGCTCTACCGAGACTTTCCCCCGCGCCGTAAACTTCAATGCGTTGGATACCAGGTTCAGTACGATCTTTTCCCACATCTGTGGATCGACATAAACCGGCTCGTCCAGCTCCGCGCATTTCACTTCGAACGTCAAGCCGGCCTTCTCGATTGCCGATCGAAACACGCTGACGATATCCGCAGTCAGTTGCCCCAAATCCGTAGGCTCGAAGCGCGCTTGGGCCCGGCCGGCTTCGATCCGCGAGAAGTCCAACAATGCGTTGACCAGCTTGAGCAGCCGCAACACGTTCCGGTGCATCAGTTCCAGTTCCTCGGCCGACGCCGTCATCGGCTCGCCGCGCGACAGCATTTCCTCGACTGGTCCTAGGATCAGCGTCAACGGCGTCCGCAGTTCGTGGCTGATGTTGCTGAAGAACGTCGTTTTGGCCCGGTCCAGCTTCGCTAGCGCTTCCGCGCGCTCCCGTTCCTGCTCTAACAGCCGGGCGTCGGCGATGCTTTTGGCAATTTGTCCGCTCACCAGTGACAAAAATCCGCGGTAATCGTCGTCCAGTCTCTTATGACAATTGGCGCCGACCACCAGCGCCCCCATGGCCTTTTCTTGCCCGGTTTGGGTGATCGGCAGAACCACCAGTTCCGAGGGACTCACGCCCCAAAAGCCTCCGGGCAGCGTTGCATGGAATCCGTTTCCTTCGTTCAGTTCCACCGATTTTCCAGTGTGGATCGCTGTCCTCAGCGCCGCCGCTAATGTCCCCGCCGCACCTCCTCCCAGCTCCACCTGGTTCAAAAAGAATCGCTCGTCCGGCGCCACTCCCGCCCGCGCCATGGCGTTTACCTTCGTCAGATCTTCATTCACCTTGTAGAGCACTGCGCAAGAAATGTCGTACGGATTGCCGCTCAGCGCTTGTGCCGCAAACTCCCACGATTGCCGTTCGCTCTTGGCATCCAGGCTGCGCGCCGCTAGGTCGCGCAGGGTCATCAACCGCCGTTCGTTGATCACCTTCTCTGTACTCTCAGTCACCGGAGTAATAACTCCGACCACCTTTCCGGTTCGGTCGCGAATGGGTGTGTACGAAAACGTGTGGTACGTTTCTTCCGGGTACCCATTTCGTTCCAGCAGCAGCATCAGATCTGCCGACCACGTCGCTTCGCCGGTTCGCAACACCCGTTCCAGCATCGGTCCGATCACGTCCCAAATTTCCGGATACACCTCCCGCCCCGGACGCCCCAATGCGCAGGGATGTTTCTTGCCCAGCGTTCGCCGGTACGAGTCGTTATACAGCATGATCAAATCCGGTCCCCACCACACGATCAGGTCGAATCGCGAACTGATGCAGATGCTGGCGCTCCACTGCAGCGTGTCCGGCCAGTCTTCGGGCGGTCCCAACGGGCTGTTGCTCCAGTCCCGCGTGTGCATCAGTTCGCCCATCTGGCCCCCGCCGGTTAGCCAGGGGAGCCTGTCGTTCTCCTGCGCAGTTCCCGGTTGACTCGCTCGCACCGGAAGCGCTGTCCCTTTCCGTTCCTCCGCTATTTTTTCAATCGTCGCCAGCAGGCTCCGCGACAGGTCCGCCTTCGCTATGTACCCTGCTGCTCCGACTTCCTCGGCCTGCCGGCGTGTAATTTCCGGATCGTTTTGGCTGATGATCAGCACGTTCATCCGGGGAAACTCGCGCAAGATGGTCTTGGTGGCTTCCACGCCATTCATCTGCGGCATGGAAATGTCCATCAGCACCACGTCCGGCCTTTGGTCTCTGGTGATCCTCACTGCCTCCAGGCCATCGGCCGCTTCTCCACACACTCTCCACTCCGGCCGCGACGACAGCAGCGATCGCAGCGCTCGGCGGATTACCTCATGGTCGTCCGCTATCAGAATGCTCAGCTTCTGCAGTTCCATGCTTCCACCCAAGGTTGATGCAGGTAACATGCGCCTCCGGGGCGTCGGGCGCTTTCGTCGTGGCTACTCAATATTCCGCAATTACAGCAACGAAGCCCTGACTTGTACATACAATCCTTCCTGTAGGACTTGCGCACCAACCTCGAGCTTTCTCGCGTTTTCGCGAGGCGAAATAGTGTATCCCTTGGATGGTGAGCCATGCCACTACAGTATTATTCAACTCTGGAGAGTCATTCAGGTGTTGCCGGGGGGCATGGTGGCCAATCTTCACCAATCGGTTCACGGTGCTGCTCACCACAAAGCCGTCATCATCGTTGATGACAATGCGGTGGTGCGCCGGATCATTGGCAACGCCTTCCTGGAAGACGGCTTCGCCTCCTATGTCGAGGCGGAAAACGGTGCTGAGGGAGTCGAAGTCGTCAAGCAGACCCGCCCGGATTTGGCCATCCTCGACCTGTCCATGCCGGTTATGAACGGCCTGCAAACCGCCTTTGTTCTTCGCAGCCTCTTCCCGCAGATGCCCATTATTCTCTTCAGTCTTTATGGCGACGCCACCATTAAAGCGGAAGCGGCTCGCGCCGGCATCGATGCCGTCATTTCCAAGACCGACGATATCCCCGTGCTGATCGACAAAGCCCACGAACTGCTTCATCTGTAATCCCAGCGCGATTCGTTGCGAGTTGGAGCTCATCCTCGGTTCGCGGGGATGAGCCTCGCTCAAGCCTCAGAGGCCAATCTTCTGTTCCCCCAACACTTGCATCGCCGCAACATAGCTTAACTCGCAACCCTGCTGCGAGCACCGCAACATCAGCGCTCCCCGGCGCATATTGCCTAGTCCTACAAACTCAGTGGGCACCAGCAAGCGCTCTCGGAGCACTTCCAGCAGCAGCGGCACGTACTTTTTTGTGGCAATGCTCCCCAACAACACCGCTCGTAACTTGTGACCAACTGCCTCCGAGAGCCGCCGTAAGTCGCGCTCTAACGGGTCGCGGTACTTGGGATTCTTTGCCACGATCGGTTCGCTGCAAATCTCTTTTAACTCATCGGCCCGCACGATGGTCTCCGGCAGCATCAACCCGCGGCACGGAGTGATCACCAGACTTCCTGGAACTTCGGCATGCTCTTTCGCAAATGCCGCGGCGTACGCAAGCTTGCCTCGAAAGTACAGCGGGCTCATGAACGTGAACGCTTCGCCCAACGAAATCCCCTCGGTGCGCAATCGCTGCGCCAGCGGAAACTCCGAGCGCGGGTTCAGCAACATTTCCGCGCGCCGGCCCCCCGCATATCCGGGCGACAACAGGTACATATAACAACGATCGCCGCGGCTCTTCGGAACCGGCTCCCGCGCGTTGCGCTCCTGGGTATATTGTTCAATGTCTTGTCGCTGCAAGGTGCCGCCGGCCGTTTCAGGTGCTTGCCCGCGCAGCACAATCCGCTTTCCGGCCTTATCGTTCATTGTTCCCTGCGAATCGCCTATTCCACTTCACAACAAAAACACCTACCTGTCAAAACGCCTTCGCATACCTGATATATCCGAGAGCCATCTCCCGCGCGCCCGCGATGAAATGAACCCAGGGGCTACCGGCGCCACACATCGCCGCAATCCTGCAACATCTCTGGAGCTGCACGATGAGAACCAAACCCAACCGATCCTCAAGAAAAAGTGCTTCGAAGCGCGCAAAAGCTCTCCAACGCGATTCCTCGCCAATTGTTGGCATTCCCGCGGCACGAAAGCGTCTCCGGGAACGCACCTCGCGGGCCCGCTCCCATCAGCGTTCAGAAGCAGGACCATCCCGCACTCCCGGCACAACTCAGTCTGGCGACCTCACCGGCCTATCCGGTGGGGCCTTCAGTGCCGGACAAAATAGCGCAGAGCTGATGGAGGAGGGCCAGGACCTGGAAGGGGAACTGATTCTCGGTGTGCAGGAGTCCGACGACTCGGACGAAGAGGAGGTTCCCTCGCCGCCAGTGCCTGGTGGCCGCGTTCCCGATTACAATAGCCGCAATCGCTATTAGTATGATGGGGCCGCGCTACTGTCCGGCTTCGCCGCGGACCTGAAGTCGTTTTTTCCGCCCATCCTCGGTAGAAAGGAATCGCGAGTTGGCGAGAATTTCGTTTCGCATCTCACCTATGTTAGCCACTCTCGTTTCCGCCCCATTTTCTCGTCCCAATTGGATTTTCGAAGAAAAATATGATGGCGTGCGAATGCTGGCCTATAAAGAAGGTTCCCACATTTCGCTGGTGTCGCGGAATGCCATCGACCGAACCGATCGTTATCCAGCCATCGCGGAAGCCATCCGTAACCTGAAACCCGACACCCTGCTGCTGGACGGCGAAGTCGTCATCTTTGATGATCACGGCGTCTCCCGGTTTCAGCTTCTGCAAAAAGGGAAGGGAACTCCCGAATTTGCGGTCTTCGATTGCCTCTATCGCGATGGCACAGATTTGCGCCGCGAGCCATTAGCAGCTCGTCGCAAAGTCCTCCACAGCCTCTCGCATTTCGAAGCCCCGCTGCGCCTCTCTCTCCAGCTTGCCGATGACGGCCTGAAGGCCTTCCGTATCGCTGCTCAGCGCGGTTTGGAAGGCGTCCTGTGCAAAAATCTTGCCTCCTTCTATGAAAGCCGCCGGTCACAGCAATGGCTCAAGGTCAAGGTTCATCAGGAACAGGAGTTCGTAATCGGCGGTTACACCAAGCCAAAAGGTTCCCGGATTGATTTCGGCGCTCTGTTGTTAGGTTTCTATGACCGCAAGGGCCTTCACTATGCTGGCAAGGTCGGCACTGGCTTCGACCAGCAAACTCTGCGCAGCCTGTATCGCAAGTTCCAGCCCCTCATCCGGCGTCGCCCTCCTTTTATCCAAGATCCACGCGAACGCGACGCCGTTTTCCTGAAGCCTCAGCTCGTTGCCCAGGTGTCCTTCACCGAATGGACCGAGGATCAGCGCCTGCGCCATCCCGTTTTTCTCGGTCTTCGGGAAGACAAAGTTCCCAAGCAAGTTCACCGCGAGGCCTAACATGCCCAGGAACACCCCCGCCGATTCCGCCATCCAGCTCTCCCGGCCAGACAAAATCTTCTGGCCTGAGCAGCGCTACACCAAGCAGGACCTCGCTGATTTCTACCGTGATGTGTTTCCGCTCCTTAAACCCTATCTCGACGATCGCATCCTCACTCTGGAACGCTGTCCCAACGGCATGACCGGCCAGTGCTTCTACCAGAAGCAGAAGCCTGACAGCATGCCTCCCGGCACGCCCACAAAAACCTTCCGGAACGCCTCCGGTAAGCGCCGCAGCACCGAATATGTCCTTGGCGGAAAACTCTCCACGCAATTAGCGCTGGTCAATCTCGGTTGTATTCCCATTCACGTCGCGGCAACCCGTGCGAAAACGCATCCCAAATCCGACTGGATCTGTTTCGACCTCGATCCCAGTTCCGGAACATTTGCTGATGCGGCGCGCGTTGCCTTGATCGTCCGCGATGCTCTCGATACCCTCGGCCTCCATTCTTTCCCCAAAACCTCGGGCAGCCGTGGCGTGCACGTTTTTGTTCCTCTTCAACTCGGCCCGACCGCGTCCGAAGTCCTCGACTTCGCCCAGCAATTTTGCGCCCGCCTGGCCGACGCCCATCCCAAGCAAATGACTGTCGAGCACTCCATCGCGGGGCGTGGCGACCGTGTCTATCTCGACCCTTTTCGCAATGGCCCTCTGCAAACTGTCGTCAGTCCTTACTCCGTCCGCAGAAGGCCAAACGCTCCCGTGTCTACGCCTTTGTCCTGGCGCGAACTTACCCCCAAACTCGATCCCGTCAGCTTCAATCTCGGCAATTTTCGAACCCGCTTGAACAAAAAAGACCCGTGGAGCGATTTCTTCTCCAGCCGCCAACAGCTTGCTCCGGCCATTTCCCGTTTGAAACAAATTTGAGCTAAGGAACTACCCATGCCGCTGGAAAAATATCGCCAGAAACGCGATTTCAAAGTTTCCCCGGAACCCAAAGGCAAAGCCGTCCCTAAGCACCAAAGCAAGCTACTCTACGTCATCCAGAAACACCGCGCCTCGCATCTTCACTATGATTTTCGTCTCGAATGGAACGGCGTCTTGCTCTCTTGGGCTATCCCCAAAGGTCCTTCGCTCGATCCCGCCGTCAAGCGCCTGGCCATGCAGGTCGAAGATCATCCCGTGGATTACGGCGGCTTCGAAGGTGTTATTCCCGCCGGTGAGTACGGTGGCGGTACCGTGATGCTTTGGGACCGTGGCACTTGGACGCCGGAGGATGCGGATGTCGACCAGGCCTTGAAGAAGGGCAGCCTCAAGTTCAGCCTAAAGGGCAAAAAGCTGCGCGGTTCTTGGGCCCTGGTTCGCACCAATTCCTATGGCGGCGCTCGCCGAAACGCTTGGCTGCTCATCAAGCACGGCGACGCCTTTGCTTCCCCAAAAGACATCACCGTCGAGCGGCCTCGTTCCGTTTCTAGTCGCCGGCTGCTCGCCCAAATTGCCCGCGACGGAGGCGGCGATGTTCAGCAAGCCTCTACTGGCGATCCGCCGAAAGCAAAGTGATCAGGTGCCCCTTCTTTTGCTGGACCACTCCGTGATCCGGCAGCTCTTTTGCCGCTCGTCCCGCGACAACTCCGCCGCATCATATTTGCTCACATCGTAATCCAACACTTGGACCGTATAGTGTTCCGGCACTCGTTGTACGTCGCGGATCTTCCCGCCCTCCAGCCTCACTCGTATCTTCGCCTTTTCCACTTCAATTGCCCTTCCCTCGTTGGATTTCGCACAACAAACACCTTCCAAATGAGTTGCTCCAAACAAACGTGCAGCCGGCGAATTACGCGGAATCGCCGGCTGCGTCCGTAACCTTCATTAAGCGTGTGCTGAACGCGACTTGCCTTTGCGTATGGGCGTCGCTTCTCCCTCCTCTTTCTCCTCCTCTTCCTCTTGTTCTTCGCCGCCTTCAGACTTGGCCGATGCGTTAATCTCTTCTGCCAGTTGCGTCAACTTCCCATCGGTCTCTTTCTCTTCGTTCAACGTCTTTTCCAGCAGCTCGGCGGCGTTGTCCTCTCCCAATTTCTGCGCCCAACTGCGGACGCATCCGTACGCCGCGATTTCGTAAGCTCCACTCGTTGCGCCGCGGAAATCAGCGCAGCATCTGCCACACTGCCTTCGAAATCTTCGTCCATCAGTTCGTCCCCCTCTTGGATGATTCCGACCATCCCGGGACACTTCTTCCCGGAGGCCTTCTCATCCATGTCGCTGAAGATCTGTTTGAGCCGCTCCACATGCTCTTTGGTTTGCTCCAGGTGTTCCTCGAATCCCGAGCGCAGTTCCTCTGAGTTGGATGCCTTGGCCATTTTTGGAAGGGCCTTGACAATCCGGTTTTCCGCGTCATAAAGATCGCGAAGCTCGTCCAAAAACAGTTCCCTGAGCGTATTTTCCTTCATCGAGCACCTCTCCCTACTTGGTTGTTTTTTGGGGCCTGCTGGTTCGCTGCCCGCATTCACGTTAGGGGCGCTTACCGCCACGCGCCAATACCCGCGTCGCCTTAGATGACCCCGCGCAAAAGGTTTACAGGCCGGTGCGGCAGAGTCGCTGCGACTTCACCGGGGTGCCTCGCATTTCGCACATACGAACGGCTTGCCGTCCCACCCTCAAACCCGGACCTGCACCTCGACGTCGCCCTCTTTTCGCAACACTTCCACCGCAAACCCCTTTTCATGCCTGGAAATCAACAAATCCACACGCGTGTCTTTCACCTCCAGCGCTTCGATCCGCAGTTCGTTCAAGAATGCTGGCAAGTGTGGATTATCGAGCTGCACCAGCCCGTCGCCCACCCGTATTTCGAATCCCAGGCAAGCGCACAACAGCAGGTACGGCGCCCCGGCCGCCCATGCTTGCGGCGCGCACGCCACCGGATACAACGTCGGCCCGGTCCCATCCGGCCGCCGGTGGAAACCGCAGAACAGCTCCGGCAACCGGTTCAAGTCCACATAGCGGCCCACGTCGAACATCCCATTCAGGATCCGCGCGGTCAGGTGCTGCTGGCCGTAATGCGCCAGTCCCGCGCCAATAATCGCGTTGTCATGCGGCCACACCGACCCGTTGTGATACGACATGGGGTTGTACCGCGGCTCCCGTGCCGCCACCGTCCGTATCCCCCAACCGGAATACGACGTCCCGTCCATCAGCGTCTCCGCCACGATTCGCGCCCGTGCTGCCGTGGCTATCTTGCTGAACAGTGCATGCCCTGCGTTCGAAGTTCGCACCTCGCACTGCTGCTTTCGGCCATCCAGCGCAATGACGTACGTCCTCAGTTCCTCGTTCCAGAATGCCTTGTCGAACCGTGCTTGCAGCTCCACCGCCTGCGTTCTCAACTGCGCACCCATCTCCGGTTTCCCTAAATGCTCGCAAAGTGCCGCTATGGCCTGTTTCGCCGCGTACACGTATCCTTGCATTTCGCACAGCGCGATGGGCGGCTCCGCTATGCGGCCGTCTCGATGAAAGATCGAGTCGTACGAGTCCTTCCACCCTTGTTGGACCAGCCCTTTGTCGCCTTGGCTGCGATACTCGTAAAATCCGTCCCCATCCACGTCCGCATACACATTCACCCAATGCAGCGCCGCCTCAATCTGAGCCCAGATGCTGTTCACAAATTCCAGATCGCCCGTGCGCTGGAAATATGCTCCCGCCAGCATCAAGAACAATGGTGTCGAGTCCACGCTCCCGTAATATTTCCCGAAGGGCACCTCTCCGGTGGCCGCCATCTCTCCGTGGCGGTTCTCGTGGATGATTTTTCCTGGTTCCGCGTCGCGCTTGGGGTCCTGCTCGGTTGCCTGCGTCTTCGCAAGGTACGCCAACACGCCCCGCGCAATCGCCGGGGCATTCCACAAACACTCCATGGCGGTGATGATGCCGTCGCGGCCAAATACCGTGCTGAACCACGGCACTCCCGCGTACGGGTAATTACCTTCAGGGTTGCCCTCCATCAGCATCGCCAAGTCCGCCTGGCAGCGCGCCAGCCAGCTATTGAATCGTTTGTTGGTGCTCACCAACCGTGTTCGAAAAATGGCGCCATTGGTCTGTCCCGTTGGTCCGTTGGCATTTACCGGCGCCACCTTCCCCACGGCGCTCTTGCCTTGTTCTTCCGACCTTTCGCAAGTCACTGTCACCGTCAGGTTCCACTCCTCATCCGGTTGCAATTCGCGCGCGAAGCGGGCTTCCCGGTTCCCCAGCGTTTCAGGGTTGCTCGAAAACGAAATCCGGGTTCGCCGGACGACGTCATCCAATCCCTGATATCCGAGGATCAGGCTGTCGTCCTCCACGCTATCTTCTAGCCTGCGCCCCGTCTTCTTTCGCGATGTGCCCCGCACTTCAAAAATGTCGGCGAAGTCGGCGTCAATCAAAAACGTCACCGCAAGCACATGCGGCTGCATTCCGTAATTCTGGAAACGGAATTGCCCGTGGCACGTCCCTCTCGAAAGCGACGCGCTCCGAAACACATGAATCGTTCCTTGCGCCACACGCCCGCCCCCGTGTGTGTCCAGATTGGTCGCGTCCACGGTTAGCAGCGAATTGTCTTCTCGAATCGTGGAGCTCAGCAGCAGCGGTTTTCGCCCACCCAGGTAAAACGACAGTCGCGACAAATGCCGCGTCTCCATGTGAAACAACCCAAACTGCATTGTTCCCGTGGACTCAATGTCCCCGTAGCGGTTGAATACCCCGAATGTTTCTCCGTACTTTAGGACCCGCGTGCGGTCGTCGGCCAGTGGCGATGTAGCCCGAAGGTAATATTCTTGGCCGATGGTCAGAACATCTTCTCGTCGTTCCGGCGGCTTCATGTTAGCGCTGTGTGCGACGTCAATACCGTGCTCGAAATCTCCATCGACTGTATCCGCGGTGAATTTTCCGCCAGCGCTTCGTAAATGCACAAGTAGTCTTTAGCCATGCGGTACGCCGTGAATCGCCGTTCGAACGTTGCTCGGCAGCTCGCCCGGCTCAGCCCCGGAACTCGTTTCAGCGCCGCCACGGCCTCCACTTCGCTATCCACTACAAAGCCGGTAACCCCGTCTTGGATGATCTCCGGTGCCGACCCGCAACGGAACGCGATCGTCGGCGTTCCGCAGGCCATTGCCTCGATCATCGATAACCCGAACGGCTCTGGCCAGTCGATGGGGAACAAATAGGCATACGCCCGTCCCAGAAACTCGTTCTTGTCCGCATCCCCAATCTCGCCGATATACTCCACTCCCGGCTCGTTAAGCAGCGGCTCAATGTTCCTCTCGAAGTACTGCCGGTCTACCTCATCCACCTTCGCCGCGATCTTCAGTTTCATTCCAGCTTTCACCGCGATGCGAATGGCCCGATCCGGCCGTTTTTCCGGCGAGATGCGTCCTAGGAACGCCAAATACTCGCCAGCCTCCCGGTGCGCGCGATACATCTGTGCCGGCAATCCATGATAGACGTTACCGACCCAGTTTACTCGCCCAAGTGGTTCCCTCTGGGCCTGCGAAATGGACACCAGCGTCTCGCGGTCGAAGTATTCGTACAGTGGCACCAAATCCGGCAGGTCCAATCTTCCGTGCAGCGTGGTAACCGTGGGCAGTTGCAAGCACCGTGTCGCTGGAAAGTGCATGTAGTCGGTGTGAAAATGCAGAATATCGAACCGCTCCGACATACTCAGCACTTTGTCCAGCATGACCGCATGGTATGCCAACGGGTCCCTGCACGCGCGCGTCAGCCGCAACGCACGCTTACACCCACTTTCCAGCCGGGCTTTGGTCACCGAATCGCCGCTGGCGAACAACGTCGCTTCATGGCCTAACCTTACGAGTTCCTCCGTCAAATACGAAACCACCCGTTCCGTCCCACCGTAGAGCTTTGGTGGAACGCTTTCGTATAACGGCGCTATTTGCGCAATCCTCATAGGCCTCCTTGTTGCATTAGTTTAAGGAGGCTGTCTTTCCGGCTGTATACCGCCTTTCTGGTAAAATCCTCTTCGCTTCACATAAGAGCGCTTCCATGCTCCGGTGCAGTTCGAATCAATTTCCGCGAATCCCTTCTTGTCGGTGCCCCGGCGTTATGCTCGTCACCGTATAATGTCTAGAACGTCATGACAATGGGGAGACAACGCCAGCAAACGACACGCGCCTGACTCAACCCGCCGGAACAGCCCGCCATCTGACGTGTGCCGCTGCGAACAAAAAATCGTTATTCAACAGGCACTGGCGCCTGCGTGTCACTTCAAGAAAAATACAGCGAACACCGTACTCCATCGCGTACAGACAAACTGGTAAAAACCTCTGTGATTCTGATCCAGGCACATTCATGACCCGCAATGGATGTGCGACGGGCTTTCGCTCAGAGTCCGAGGGGTAGGCATGAATGGTGAGTTGTCCACTGGTGTAGCTGCATCTTCTTCTTTAGAAAAAAAACGGGTTAAACGTAAGAACGGCAACGGTCATCTCGACAGCGATTCCGAATTAGCCGTCATTCTCCAGACTCTCATTAATGTTAGGAACGGTGACTTCTCGGTCAGACTTCCGGTTGTCTGGACCGGTCTCACCGGGCGCATCGCTGACACCTTTAACGAGATTGTCAGCGCCAATCAGCAAATGTCGCTCGAACTCAAGCGCCTCGGCCAGACCCTCGGTAAAGAAGGCAAAATCCGCGAACGCGTGCGCTTCAATATTCCCCAGGGCGCCTGGGGCGAAATGGAAAATTCCGTCAATACCCTGACCGAAGACCTGCTGCGCCCCATCACCGAAGTCACCCGCGCCATTGCAGCCGTCGCTCAAGGCAACCTCACCCAAACGGTTCGCCTGGAAGTCGACAATCGCCCCCTCGAAGGCGAATTCCTGCGCTCCGCCAACATCGTGAACACCATGATCCAGCAGCTCGGGGTGTTCACCGCGGAAGTCACCCGCGTGGCTCGCGAAGTCGGCACCGATGGCAAACTTGGCGGCCAGGCGGTTGTGCCCGGCGTTGCCGGCACCTGGAAGGACCTCACCGATTCCGTCAACTTGATGGCCAGCAACCTCACCGGTCAGGTCCGCAATATGGCCGAAGTCGCCACCGCCGTCGCTAGCGGCGACCTCTCCCGCAAAATTACTGTCGACGTCCGCGGTGAAATTCTCCAGCTCAAAGAAGCCATCAACACCATGGTCGACCAGTTGCGCTCCTTCGCCTCGGAAGTCACACGTGTGGCTCGCGAGGTCGGCACCGATGGCAAACTTGGCGGCCAGGCAGTCGTCCCCGGCGTTGCTGGCACCTGGAAAGACCTCACTGATTCCGTCAATGCCATGGCCGGCAACCTCACCGCGCAGGTCCGCAACATCGCCGAAGTCACCACCGCTGTCGCTCGCGGCGACCTCTCGCGCAAAATCACCGTCGATGTGAAGGGCGAAATCCTCGAGCTCAAAGAAACCATCAATACCATGGTCGACCAGCTCAACGCCTTTGCTGGGGAAGTTACCCGCGTGGCTCGCGAAGTCGGTACTGAAGGCAAACTGGGTGGCCAAGCTCAAGTTCCTGGCGTCGCCGGTACCTGGAAAGACCTCACCGACAACGTCAATTTCATGGCCAGCAACCTCACCGGCCAGGTCCGCAACATTGCCGAAGTCGCCACCGCCATCGCCAAAGGCGATCTTTCCCGCAAAATCACCGTTGACGTCCGCGGCGAAATCCTGCAGCTCAAAGAAACCCTCAACACCATGGTCGACCAGCTCAACCGCTTCGCCGGCGAAGTCACTCGCGTGGCTCGCGAAGTCGGTTCCGAGGGCCGCCTCGGTGGTCAGGCCAACGTTCCTGGTGTCGCTGGCACGTGGAAAGACTTAACTGACTCCGTCAACTCCATGGCCGGCAATCTCACCGCGCAGGTGCGCAATATCGCTGAAGTCACCACCGCCGTGGCTCGTGGCGACTTGTCCCGCAAAATCACCGTCGACGTGAAGGGCGAAATCCTCGAGCTGAAGAACACCATCAACACCATGGTCGATCAGCTCAACGCTTTCGCTGGGGAAGTCACTCGCGTGGCTCGCGAAGTCGGCACCGAAGGCAAGCTGGGCGGCCAAGCTCAAGTTCCCGGCGTTGCCGGTACCTGGAAGGACCTAACCGACAACGTCAATTTCATGGCCAGCAACCTCACCGCCCAAGTCCGCAACATCGCCGAAGTGGCCACCGCTGTGGCTCGCGGCGACTTGTCGCGCAAAATCACCGTCGACGTCAAGGGCGAGATCCTCGAACTCAAAGAAACCCTCAACACCATGGTTGAGCAGCTGCGCTCCTTCGCTTCGGAAGTCACCCGCGTGGCTCGCGAGGTGGGTACCGACGGCAAACTCGGTGGGCAAGCCGACGTGCAGGGTGTCGCGGGTACCTGGAAGGACCTTACGGACTCAGTGAACTCCATGGCCAGCAATCTTACTGGCCAAGTCCGCAACATTGCCGAAGTCACCACCGCCGTGGCTCGCGGCGACCTGTCGCGCAAAATCACCGTCGATGTGAAGGGCGAAATTCTTGAACTGAAGAACACCATCAACACCATGGTCGACCAGCTCAACGCCTTCGCCGGGGAAGTCACTCGCGTGGCTCGCGAAGTGGGTACCGAAGGCAAGCTCGGCGGACAGGCTCAAGTCCCCGACGTCGGCGGCACCTGGAAAGACCTGACCGACAACGTCAACTTCATGGCCAGTAATCTCACCGCTCAAGTCCGCAATATTGCCGAAGTCACCACCGCCGTCGCTCGCGGCGACCTCTCCCGCAAAATCACCGTCGATGTGAAGGGCGAAATTCTTGAACTGAAGAACACCATCAACACCATGGTCGACCAGCTCAACGCCTTCGCCGGGGAAGTCACCCGCGTAGCTCGCGAAGTCGGCACCGAAGGCAAGCTGGGCGGCCAAGCTCAAGTTCCCGGCGTTGCCGGTACCTGGAAGGACCTAACCGACAACGTCAATTTCATGGCCAGCAACCTGACGGGTCAGGTCCGCAACATCGCGGAAGTCGCCACCGCCATCGCCAGTGGCGATTTGTCCCGCAAAATTACCGTTGACGTCCGCGGCGAAATTCTTCAGCTCAAAGAAACCTTGAACACCATGGTCGAGCAACTGCGCTCCTTCGCCGCCGAAGTTACCCGCGTGGCTCGCGAAGTCGGTTCCGAAGGTCGTCTCGGTGGTCAGGCCAACGTGCCGGGTGTCGCCGGCACGTGGAAGGACTTGACCGACTCGGTTAACGCCATGGCTGGTAACCTCACTGGCCAAGTCCGCAACATTGCCGAAGTCACCACTGCCGTGGCTCGCGGCGACCTGTCGCGCAAAATCACCGTCGATGTGAAGGGCGAAATCCTCGAACTCAAGAACACCATCAACACTATGGTCGACCAACTCAACGCCTTCGCCGCGGAAGTCACTCGCGTCGCTCGCGAAGTTGGCACCGACGGCAAGCTCGGCGGCCAAGCGGTTGTGCCTGGCGTCGCCGGTACCTGGAAGGACCTCACCGACAACGTCAACGTCATGGCCGCCAACCTCACCGAGCAGGTCCGCGGCATCGTCAAGGTCGTCACCGCCGTCGCCAACGGCGAACTCACCCAAAAACTCACTGTGAACGCCAAGGGTGAGGTCGCCGCTCTCGCCGAAACCATCAACAACATGACCGGCACTCTCGCCACCTTCGCCGACCAGGTCACCACCGTGGCTCGCGAAGTCGGTGTTGAAGGCCGCCTCGGCGGTCAAGCCAACGTCCCCGGCGCAGCCGGCACCTGGAAAGACCTCACCGGCAACGTCAACCTTCTTGCCGACAACCTCACCAACCAGGTCCGGGCCATTGCCGAAGTCGCCACCGCCGTCACCAAGGGCGACCTCACTCGTTCCATCCAAGTGGAAGCCCGCGGCGAAGTCGCCGAACTCAAAGACAACATCAACACCATGATCGACAACCTGCGGCTCACTACCGACCGCAACACTGAACAGGATTGGCTCAAGACCAACCTCGCCAACTTCACCAACATGCTCCAGGGCCAGCGCGACCTCTCCACCGTCGGTCGCATGCTTCTTTCTGAACTCGCTCCCCTGGTCAACGCTCAACAGGGCGTTATCTACCAGATGCTCGAAGGCGAACTGGTACAGCTCTCCGCCTATGCCGACGACAGCGTCGATAATCAGCGCCGCGCCCTGCGCATTGGCGAAGGCATGGTCGGGCAATGTGCTGCCGAAAAACGCCGGGTGCTCATCAAGAACGTCCCTCGCGACGCCGTTACCATTTCCTCGGGCCTGTTCAAGGCCGTTCCCCAGAACGTCATCGTCTTGCCGGTTCTTTTTGAAGATCGCGTTAAAGCGGTTATCGAGCTGGCCTCCCTGGCCGAATTCACCCCCTCTCACCTGGCTTTCCTGGAGCAGCTCACTTCCAACATCGGTATCGTTCTGAACAGTATTGAAGCTACCATGCAGACGGAAAGCCTGCTCAAGCAGTCCCAGCAGCTAGCCATCGAGCTGCAGACCCAGCAAAAGGAATTGCAACAAACCAACGAGCAGCTGGCTCAGAAAGCTCAGCAGCTCGCCGAACAGAACGTCGAAGTCGAGCGCAAAAACCAGGAGATCGAGCAAGCCCGCCGCGCCCTGGAAGAAAAAGCCAAGGAACTTGCGCTCACTTCCAAGTACAAATCCGAATTCCTGGCCAACATGTCCCACGAATTGCGCACCCCTCTCAACAGCATTCTCGTTCTCGGACAGCAGCTCGCCGATAACGCCGACGGCAACCTCAGTGCTAAGCAGATGGAGTTTGCCCGCACCATTCACGGTGCGGGCACCGACCTCCTCAACCTCATTAGCGATATTCTCGACCTCTCCAAGATTGAGTCCGGCACCGTTTCCGTTGACGCCGAGGAAGTGCTCTTCTGCAATCTGCTCGAAATGGTCGCCCGGCCCTTCCGCCACGAAGCCGAAAACCGCCGCCTCACCTTCGACATTTATTCCGACCCGCATCTGACTCGCAGCTTGGTCACCGACTCCAAGCGCCTCCAGCAGGTCCTCAAAAATCTGCTCTCCAACGCCTTCAAGTTCACCGAACAGGGCGGCGTGCGCGTTTCTGTCTGCGTCGCCAGCCGGGGTTGGAGTGAAGATCATCCGGTGCTCAGCACTTCCGCGTCGGTCATTGCGTTCGAGGTCGCCGACACCGGCATCGGCATTCCGCTGGAAAAGCAACGCATCATTTTCGAAGCCTTCCAGCAGGCCGACGCCGGCACCAGCCGCAAATACGGCGGCACCGGTTTGGGCCTGGCCATCAGCCGCGAGCTCGCCAACCTGCTTGGCGGGGAAATCCAGTTGCGTAGCACTCCTGGCCTCGGCAGCACTTTCACCCTCTACCTGCCCAAGACCTACGTCGGCCCATCAGCCCCCATCGCCACCACTCAGGAGCGAGCCGCCATCTTGTCCGCCGATCCCCTGCAAATCTCTCACGCCGTCGTCGAAGCCGCCGAGAAGGTCGCCGACGATCGCGACGACCTCCAGCCTGGCGATGCCAGCCTGCTCATTATCGAGGACGACGTACACTACGCGCGTATCCTCGCCGATCTGGCTCGCACCCAGGGCTTCAAGATTCTCGTGGCTGGCAAAGGGGCCGAAGGCCTGGCGCTGGCTCGTGAATATCATCCGGCGGCCGTCTCCCTCGACGTGTTTCTCCCCGACATGCTCGGTTGGACCGTCCTCAATCATCTCAAACAAGATCCCGGGACCCGCCACATTCCCGTCCAACTCCTCACCATGGACGAAGACCGCCAGCACGGCTTGGCCCGTGGGGCCTTCTCCTTCGTTACCAAGCCGGTCACTCCCGAAGGCCTGCAGGCGGCCATCGACAAAATCAAACATTACGCCGCGCCTCGCCGCAAGCGCCTCCTTGTCGTCGAAGATGATCCCGCCGAGCAGCTCAGCATTCGCGAACTCCTCGGTCACGACGATATCGATGTCACCGTCATCTCCAGCGGCCAGGCAGCCCTCGACGCCCTCCAGCAAACCAATTTTGATTGCGTCGTCCTCGATCTCCGCCTTCCCGACATGAGCGGCTTCGAAGTCCTGGCCCGCCTGGCCGAAAGTCCCGCGCTCAGCGAGCTCCCTGTGGTTGTGTTCACGGGTAAGGAACTCACCGCCGAAGAGGACGCGCGCCTGCGCACCTTGGCTCGCAGTGTGGTCGTCAAAGGCGTCGAATCTCCCGAGCGGCTCCTCGACGAAACCGCGCTGTTCCTCCACCGCGTCGTCTCCGACCTGCCTCCCGAACGCCAGCGCATGCTCGAAAAGCTACACGGTTCCGACGAAGCTCTCGCCGCCAAGAAAGTCCTGATTGTTGACGATGACGTGCGTAACATCTTTGCGCTCAGCAGTGTCCTGGAGCGCCGCCGCATGGTCGTGCTCACCGCCGGTACCGGCAGGGAAGCCATTCAAATCCTCGAGAATACCCCGGATATCGCTATCGTCCTGATGGACATCATGATGCCGGAAATGGACGGCTTCGAAACCATGCAGGTCATTCGCCAGAATCCCAGTTGCTGGCGCATGCCCATCATTGCCCTGACCGCCAAAGCCATGAAAGGAGACCGGGAGAAATGTCTCGAGGCGGGCGCCTCCGAGTACCTGGCCAAGCCCGTCAACACCGAGCAGCTTCTCTCCGCTCTTCGTTTGTGGCTTCATAGGTAGCCCATGTCCACCAATCCCACAACCCCTACGCACGCCGCCATCCCCGTGAATATTTTGATGGTCGACGATCAGCCCGCTAAGCTGCTCAGCTACCAGGCCATTCTTCAGGACCTCAACGAAAATCTCATCAAGGCTGCTTCCGGTCGCGAGGCCCTCGACCAGCTCTTGCGCAACGAAATCGCGCTCGTTCTTCTCGACGTCAGCATGCCCGATATTGACGGCTTCGAACTCGCCAACCTCATTCGTCAGCATCCTCGTTATCAGAATATCGCCATCATCTTCATTTCCGGCGTCCATCTCAGCGATGTCGATCGCATCCGTGCCTACCAGCGTGGCGCCGTCGACTACATTTCCGTCCCTGTGGTTCCCGAATTATTGCGCGCCAAAGTCAGCGTCTTTGCCGAGCTCTATCGCAAAACTCGCGAACTCGAGACCGTCAACAACGAACTGCGTCTCGCCGAGGAGCGTCTTCGTCGCCTCACTGGCCGGCTCATGCAGATTCAGGATGGCGAACGTCGCCGCGTCGCTCGCGATGTTCACGATGGCTTGGGCCAATATCTCGTCGGCGTCAAAATGGGTGTCGACCAGCTTGCTCGTCGCCTCTCCCACGATCCCCTCAACCACGAAAGCATCTGTGAAGTTTCCCTGCTCTTGAATCGCGCCATCAGTGAAACCCGCACCATCTCCCACCTCCTCCATCCTCCCTTGCTTGATGAAATCGGCCTGGAGTCCGCGCTCGCCGTCTACGCCGACGGTTTCGCCAAGCGCAGCGGCATTACTGTGGCCGTGAAGGTTTCTTCGGATCTGGGGCGGCTCGACAGCGACGTTGAAACCGCTCTATTTCGCGTTGTCCAAGAGTGTTTGCTGAATGTTCATCGCCACTCCAACAGCTCCACCGCCAGTGTCTCTTTGGACTGCGACAGCGGCGACATTCGCTTGCAGATTCGTGATGAGGGTGTGGGCATGGCCACCGCACAGAGTCCCGAGGGCGCCAGCCTTGGCGTCGGGTTGCTGGGCATTCGCGAACGGATTCGCCAGCTCGACGGCAAACTCGAAATCGTTTCGGGCAAGGGAAAAGGCACCCTGGTTGTCGCCACCATCCCGCATCGTCGCAAGAACAATTCCGATTCCCCGGGCCCCGTCACCGTCGACACTTCCTCCGCGGCCCTTGGGCTGCCGTAGCGCACCGGGCATCGCGACTTAGCCCTAGGCTAGCGCCAAACATGCGGCGGCACTCCTTCGGAAGATCCTTTCGAGCGAACCGTACAGAAGAGAAAGCAACGATGTGAGAGACGTAGGAGTGTATCTGTACTGGCTGGCGAATCGCATTGAACCCGAGTGACCCTGCCCCAAAAAGTTGACCAGAGGTTGACCTAGACCGTAAGTGGCTTTGCTCTGTAAAGTGTGAGTGAGAAATCGCCAGTGTTTATGCGGTGTTTTGGTGGGCAGTGCAGGGCTCGAACCTGCGACCTCCTGCTTGTAAGGCAGGCGCTCTAACCAACTGAGCTAACCGCCCACGCTCCTCGGACCCTCATTATTTTACAGCATTTTAGGCCGCAACCATCTCCAGGACTTGGCGCGGAGTTTTTGCAGCTTTTGGAGCAGGCAAGGCCAGTCCGGTCCCAACTTTCGCTACTTTTGCTAGTCTCAGGGTGCTTTACGGCACACAAACACTTTCCCGGTGGTGTGGTCGGCGACTACTTCCAGGGAACCGTCCAGGCCTTCGTCTTTGAGCATCTCGCGGGCACGGATAGCGACACCGTCAACCGACGTATCCGCGGCGTCAGCCTCTCCATCCATCTTTTCCATCCAGCACGTCACGTCGTAGAGACTCGCCAGCAAACCCCGCACCGTGAGGTAAGCAACCACAAAATAGAGCGGCAAGGTCCAAAACGTGAGGGTCATAGCGTCTCCTCGCCCGCAAAGACTACCGGAGGCGCACACACAAACCTATGGTACCGCCGTACCGCAACGGTAGCCGTACACGTGTGGTAATAGTGACGATATCGCTCGAATCCGCCGGCCACGCTCGATTGCCGTCTTCGCCGTACCTTCGCCACACCCTGAATCGGAGCATACGGCACCAGGGCTATACTCAGTCCGGACGCACTCGCCTCGTCCAACCGTCGCCGCTATGCGGCGTCGCCACAAGGCCGCGTGACACGTATCACAGCCGCTTGTGCCGTAGCTCGCTACTCTCTCCGGGTGAACCTCTTTCCCCTCAGCCTGAACGGCATGGTCGAAACCAAGCTCCCCGTGCGCTTTCACGTCGCTCCCGGCGTCACCGAGTACCAAGGCGAGACCATCGGTATCTCGCCGCGCCATCTGCTTCTCAGCACCGACGCTGAGTTACAGCCGGGCTTACGCCTAAGCTTGCAAGTCCGCGTCCCATGGAAATTTCCGGCAGTCCCTTCAGTGAGGTCCATTTTTCCGGGCGGGTTCTCGCGGGAACGGAGCTGGCTGGCGGGAACTTCGGGTACCACCTGGAAATCGACCGCACCATCCTCGACGCCTAATTGGCACATTCCGCAGGTTTTAGTCCAGCGTGTCTAGCCACTTGCCCTGCAAATTCCGCCTCTACGCCAATCAGCGCAGCTCATCTGCCTACAAGCCGGATGACGTCGTCCTCAAGACCGTGGTTCGCCTCCCCTGTAACATCCGTCACAATTTTGCACCCCGCCGGGTATTACAAAACTAGACACATGCCAACTTATCCAGCACCTTTTGCGACACACTAAGCTTAATGATCTTGCTGGACGGGGTTTGAAAGCGATGAGCACGATGCGCGCTGTCTGGATTTCCTCATCGCTGGCCCTGTGTTTGCTCGGTGCGCTGCTCATCTTTGCCTCTCTCCGAACTTCAGGCAATTTGGCTGACGCGGGCATCCTGCTTGGCGGCACGCTCATCGCCCTGGCCTTGTTCCCATTATCAATGCTCAGTGAGCAGCGCACCCGCGCCCGAAAACTCGCACGGCACATGCGCCACTCCCATCACGGCCCGTCCACCCGGCTTACAGGGGACTCCACCGCCCGGTGATTCGCGATTGCGGCATCGTCGACTCCACAGAAAACCGCGGCGTGTGTGTCAGCCATCACAAAGCAATCCCTGATGCGGCGCTCCAGCGCCTATGAAGATTCCGTCACATTCGAACCAACTCCCACCATCAGCAAAACTTCCACCGCAGAACTTTCGCGTTTGCGAATTCCCCTCACAGCCAGTACACTCAATTGTTCACACTTCTATTTAAGGGAACTCTGTCGTCACATGCTCCTGAACCGCGATTATGTAGGCCACATGGCCTCCGAAGTGGTCAACAAGCTTTTGCAGGACAATTTGGTCGAAATTAAAGAGAAGGATCTGGATCCCGTCATCACCCGTGTCCGTCTCCGCATGCTCGAGGAAATTACCATCGAAGATCGCGTCAACGACGAGGTCCGCAACATCCTGACTCAATATCAGGACGAAATGCGCCGCACCGGCGTCTCTTATCAGGAAATGTTCAAAAAAGTGAAAGGCCAGATCGCTCGCGACCGCAAGCTCATTTTGCGCTAGAAGGGAACTATGGCTAGCAACGGGGACCACACCAGAACATGCGATTGAGCCGCGAAAAAATCGTCCGTATCTCCCATCAAATCGTCGAACTTTTGGTCGATAGCAGCGAAGTCGAATTCATAGAGGACCGCGACACCATCCGCCAGCACCTCGTCCAGACCATGACCAACATCCTTCGCGACGAGGAAAAGATCGAAGCCGAAGTTCGCAAGCGCATCACTTCGCAAAAGCGCGAAATCCTCGAAGGCAGCGAGGAGTGGGACGTGCTCTTCCGCAAATACTATGCGGAAGAACTCCGCCGCCAGGGCATCTCCGCAGCTCCCGAAGAGCACCAGAAAGCCGGCCATCGCTAGCTTCCCCGCCGGTTCGCGCATCCCTGCGTCTTGCCTAAACTAAAACTAAATACGTCATTCTGAGCGGAGTCCGCGAAGCGAAGAATCTCTCTGTCTTTCCGCGACTCTTGCGAAAAGAATCTCTCTTTCTTTTCGCGCCTCTTCTTATGTGGCGCCCGCCTTCTGTTTACGCTGACGCAGGAAGCGAGGCCGGCTGTCTACACTTTGGAGTGCGGGAGCTCTGCTCCCGCTTTCCACTCCGTATTCACACCCCTCCCTCCCCACAAAAAAAGGGCGGCCCGTAGGCCGCCCTCTAACTTCTAGCCTCGCTTCCACACTTCATGGAGACGTGCTGTCGCCAGGATCGGGTCGCCGCTTCAATGTCGGCCGGTCGTCGTCGCCGCTGCTGTTCGGATCGCTTTGCCCCTGACCCTGGCCCTGCTTGGTCTGTTCGGTCTTGGTCCGCAACGTCGGTTTGCCCGGGCCATTGTCCTGCACCTTGCGCGCAAACATCACATTGCGCAGGCGGGCCTTCACGGAGTCGAACTCCGACGTGGTCACAATGTACTCGTCCTTTTCCGGCAGAATCCGCGCGATTTCCTTTTGCGCAGCTTCGATGCGGTCCGGCGTCGGCGGGTGCGTCGAGAACATCTTCGGTATGGTCCCGGGCCGCCGCTTCTCATCCGCCTCGATGCGTTCGAAGAACGTCACGTACGAGTTCGGGTCGTATCCGGCCTTATACATATACTGAATGCCCAGGAAATCTGCCTCGCGTTCCGCATCGCGCGAGAATTTCAAAAACGTCAGCGGGATCGCCAGGTTCATGCCTTCATAAATTCCGTATCCCGCCCAGCCATAGGGCACGAAAATCATGGCTGCCATGGCCCCGATCTGCATCAGGTCAGCCTTGGTCGCCTGCTTGGTTCCATGCCGCGCGCACACGTGCGAAATCTCGTGGGCCATCACCCCAGCCAGTTCCGATTCTTCCTGCGCCCGCAAGATCAGCCCGCTATTGACGTAGAAAAATCCGCCCGGCAGCGCGAACGCGTTCACTTCATCCGAATCGATCACCTTAATGGTGAACGGCACTTGCGCGTCCGAATTCCTTACCAGGTTTTGCCCCACCCGATTCACATATTCCGTCACCACCGGGTCGTCGATCATCTTCGAACTGCGTTCCACCTGTTGCGCCAACTGCTTGCCCAGCGCAATCTCCTTTTCCAGCGAGTAGAAATTCACGCCCTTGCCGATGTTCCGGTTGCCAATCGCGTCCACGTCGTCCTTGGAGTTCTTGGGATGGACGGTCTGCTGCTGTTGGGTGGTCTGGTCGTCGGTGGACTGACCGGAGTTTGTCTGACCTTGCCCGGAATTGGCCTGACCTGAATTCTGGCCGGAATTGCTCTGGCCCTGAGTCGTAGTGTCATCAGGGCATCCCGCTGCCTTTCGATCGGCAGCCTGCTGCGCCTGGGTCTTGGGGTCCTGATTTTGTGTGTTCTGCGGCGGGGCACACGGATTTGCGGGTTGTTCCCGGGTAGGTGCTGGATTGTCGCTTTGCGCCCGGATCACAGCCGGCCACACGGCTAAACTCCCCGCCAGTAGTATGCCCATTGCGTAGCGCGAAGAGTTCATTGCTACCTCCCCAGTACCTATCGCAGTATACACCCTCTCACGGCCGCGGTCGCCGGTTATACTTGGGATGTGACGCGGTTCTCAAAGGTTTCCTTCCTTTTGCGTCAAATCCCCCACACTTACTAGTTTAGCGCTATCTCAAAGGGACAGTTGACACTTCCTTCCAGCCTATCTACAGTCATTTACAAGGATGAGCTCACGCAAGATTCAAATCGGCCAACTCTGGAAGAATTTACAAACTGGTGACACTTTCCTGGTCACTCGCGTCTACACGGAGGCCCTCAGCACCATCGTCGTCCTCCGCAAATCCGGGGCCGAGGACGAGAGCCAGCTCCGCCTCAAAGTGGAACGCACCCCCGAAGGCCAAGGCATCCCCGGGTTCACCCCGGCCATGGAAGACGACTCGGTCTAGCTCCTCCCTGGACCCCGCGTTCGCCAGTTTCAAATCGACCGTACTGGCAGTTCCACCACATCCTCTATCGCCATGGCCTCTTTCTGTAGGAACGGCTCTCCGTATTTCACCCCAATCCGCTGCCCGTAGTGCCGCGCCATCAAATCCATACGCTCGTCCAGCTCGTCAATCGCCAGGAACACCTTGGAAGCTTTCTCGCTCTTGGCCGGCCGGAATTGCGATCCGTACGCTAAGATGGCCTTCCGCCGGGTCTCGTATTGCTTCGTGATGTCCACCACAAACGTCGCTGGCATTCCCTCAAACGAGGTCGCGTACAAAATCTTGAACGGCCGGTACGGCTCCCCGTCAATGGGCAGTTGCTTGAATCCCGCCAGGAAGCACCCTTCGTATCCCAGCGCGGACGCGTGGTAATGGTCCGGATGCCGCGCTTGCCAATACGGCAGGATCACCGTCCGCGGACGCAATTCTCGAATCACCGCCGCCAGCCGCAGCTTATAAGGACGGGCCGGCTGCACATCCGTGTCCGGCACATTCAAATTTCCGCGCCAGGACACCTTCAAGATCTTCGCCGCGTTCGCCGATTCCTTGGTTCGAGTCTCCCGGCTCCCGCGCGTACCCATTTCTCCTTCGGTCAAATCCAGGATCCCGGTCTTGTACCCCTTCTGGGCCATCTTCAGCAGCGTTCCTCCGCAAGTGAGCTCCACGTCGTCGGGATGTGCCGCAATCGCCAGTAAGTCCAGTTTCATGGTCTCAAGCTCCCTCGAAAGCCGCTGCCATTCGTTGCCGGGTTGGATGAACCGGCGTTGGCTTGCGGCTCTCTCCTTGTCCTTGGCTGCGGAAAAACGGGCAACGGAACTCTCTCCGTATGCTATTTTTGCGGCATGTCCGAAACCCTGAAACTGCACGGCCGCGTGGCTCTGGTCACGGGCGCGGCCAAACGCCTCGGTCGCGTCGTTGCTCTTCGTCTAGCCCAGCAAGGAGCCGACGTTGCCATCCATTACGGAACTTCCGCCAACGAAGCTCGCCAGCTCGCCTCCGAATTGCAGTCCAAAGGCCGTCGCTCCGTCGCCTTGCAAGCCGAACTCACCAGCGTACCCGCGATCGAAAACCTCGTCTCCGAAACCCTCTCCTACTTCGGCCATCTGGACATTCTCATTAACAGCGCCGCCTCTTTCCTGGAAACCACCTTTGGTCAAACCTCCGAACAGACCTGGGATACCTCCCTCGGCACCAATCTGAAAGCTCCGTTCTTCTGTGCTCAATCAGCCGCGCCCCATTTGGCCAAGTCCGGCCACGGCGCCATCATCAATTTCGCCGACCTCGGCGGCATCCTCGGTTGGCCCGACTTCCTGCCCCACTCCCTCGGCAAAGCCGGCCTCATCATGTTAACTCGCATCCTGGCCAAGGAATTGGCCCCAAACATCCGCGTCAACGCCATTGCTCCCGGCACCATCACCATGCCCGGCGATCCTCCCGCCTGGGAAGCCAACTTCATCCGCCGCGCCCCTCTCGGCCGTACGGGCCGCCCCGAGGAAGTCGCCGACGCCGTCATGTTCCTGCTGACCGCCGAATTTATGACCGGCCAGGTGCTCATTCTCGACGGTGGAAGCGCATTATGACTCTGCCGCCTTAGCTTGAATCGCCGTTTCGTTGGACTCGTGTCGATTTTTACACCGAGAGTTTTATGCCAAATAGTTTCTCTCTTAGACGCAATTCGTATTACTGGCAAGTAACGCGCTTTAAGTTCGATGCGGCGATCTGGGAGCAGTTCAACTTCAGGCAGGCGTGGTTCTCACGCCCTTGAAGAGAATCCAGACTCCGATAACAAATTCGAAGGGGATGTAGGGCGCAGCGAAGTAGAACGATAATTTGATGTCGAGGATTGAGAGAGCGACGGCCAAGAAGAGGGGGATGACCGTGATAAATCCCCAGAGTGAAAGAGCACGAGGAACGAGGCGCGACTTGAAGAGGAGCCAGTAGAAGAGCAGGGCGCCGGGACAAAAGGCAAGCAAGAGGAGCGTGTAGCCAAAGTTCACGGAGGCGATAGTGCGGTCCGCCTCGGCAAGGAGATACGCGGAGGGCGTGGCTGCGAATTGGCTGCTGAGGGCGAGAAGCGGGAAGGCGGCGAGGTGGCTGACGGCGCCGAGGACGGCTTCAAGAATGTAAAGGGCGAAGCCGGTGAGCGCGGAGACACGGCCATAGTCGCGGAGGGCGGCGTAAAGGACCGCACCGAGCCAGATTACACCGGCGGTGCTGACCATTTCGTCAAGGATGTTGACGCGGAGAAGCCAGGGACGAGCGGCGATGCGGAGAAGGGTTGCGGCGGTGTTGCCGGGGACGAGCAGGCCCATGTTGAGGATGAGGCCCCCAGCGAGCGAGGTGAAGAACTGGAGGAGGAAGGCGAAGCCGAGGATGCGAGAGACTGGCTGAGGTGCATTCATACGAGCACTATCTTTCTACGCTGGGCACGGAGGTGCTAGTCGAGCTTGTCAGGCGCGAGGCCGATGTTGGTCTCGCCGGCGGCTTTCTTTTGGTTCCAGGTTTTGACCCAATCTTCCCAGTGTTTGCCGGCGGCGCGGTCCTTGCCGAATTCGAGACGCGCGATCTGGTCGTAGCTGATTTTGCACTTGTCCGTCGCGTTGGGCGCGAAGTATTGTACCCAGGATTCGGCGAGCGTGGGGCCGGTCGAGCGATTGAAGATGTAGGCTTCGATCTTTTCGCCGGATTTGAGGGTGATGGTGACGTCGCCGCGAAGTCGAAGGCTTTTTCGAGGGCGGATTTGAGATCGTCGTCGGAGGCGAGCGTGAGAACCCAGCCCTCGAGGGCTTCGTGCTCGAAGCCGGGGGCGAGTTCGAGGGATTCGATCTGTTCGTGGGTGAATCGTTGGACTTCGGCGGTCATTTTTCCTTAGCAAGTCAGCGGGTTTGTAAGTCAGCGGGTTGGTTGGTTCGGTTGAAACCGTGCATTTTACGTGCATCGTCCCTATGGGACTTGGCGATTCTTATCTTAGATCACTCGGTTCTACTTCGTGGCCTCTTTTCCTCTCCTGCGTAGCGCCCCAAGAAATTCCTTCACCAGCAACGTATTGATCACATCTTTCTTCTCCAGCCAGCCGCGCCTGGCCATGGTCACGCCGTAGTGGATGAACGGCAAATGTGTTGTGCTGTGCGCATCCGTAGAGATCACCACCTTCACGCCCTTCTCCTTGCACATCCGCAGATACACGTCTTTCAAGTCCAAACGGTCCGGATAGGAATTGCACTCCATCGCCACTCCATGCTTCGCGCAAGCATCCAGGATCTTCTCCACGTCGTAATCCAGCCCGTCGCGTCGCAGCAGGATGCGCCCGGTGGGATGCCCAATGATCTGTGTGTACGGATTCTCGATGGCCGCCAGCATCCGCTCGGTCATCTCCGCTCGTTCCAGATTGAAGTACGAATGGATCGAACACACCACCACTTCCAGTCGCGACAGGATTTCCTCCGAATAGTCCAGCCGCCCGTCCTTCAAAATGTCCACTTCCGCCCCGGCCAACACCTGGATCCCCAATCCGTTTGCGTTGGCAGCCCGCAGATTCTTGATGTGCTGGGCCATTCGTTTCTCATCCAGACCATTCGCCACAGTCACCGCTTTCGAATGATCGGTGATCGCGATGTATTCGTGCCCCAGCGCTTTGGCCGCTGCCGCCATTTCCTCGATGCTGTTTTTCCCATCGCTGGCGGTCGTGTGCATCTGCAGGTCGCCTTTGATGTCGCGCAGTTCTACCAGCTTCGGCAACGCGTGTTTTTCGGCCGCCTCGATCTCGCCGGTGTTCTCCCGCAGTTCCGGCGGAATGTACTCCAGCGCCAGCTTGGCGTAAATTTCTTCCTCGCTTCGGCCTGCCACTCGTACGCCGCCCGCCTGCGGTTCCGCCGCTTGGGACCCTTTTGTGTCCCGCCGGCCCTTTCCGTTGTTCTTGGCCGCCTTCGCGGCCTCTGCACTCCTGCCCTTCTTCGATGCCCGGGCCTTCAGCGGACTCCCCAGCGAAACGCTGATCTTCGCCCCTAAGCTTTTGCTCTTTGTGTCGTCGATCTCTACGCGTGCCGGTGCAGCTGTAGCTTCCTGATCGCTGACCAGCGTCGCCAACTCGTATTCATTCAGCGTCCATCCCATGTCATTCGCCCGCCCGCGCAGGCGGACGTTGTGTTCCTTCGAGCCCGTGAAATACATCAACGCGGCTCCAAAGTTCTCCTTTTCCAGCAGCCGCACGTCCACCTGCAATCCGTTCGACAACATGAAACTCACCTTGTTTTCCCCGTGCGCCAATACGTGATCGATCCGCGGATAGGTCAGAATCTGTTGTGCCACTTCGTCGATCACTTCCTGTCGAGTCTTGCCCGTCCCCGTTCCTGGGCGGCCTTTTGAGCCTGCGGCCTTCTTTTTCTCGGCCCCGCCGTCCTCAGCCATGGTCACCAGCAAATCCAGATCACCCACCGTCTCTCGCCCCCGCCGCAACGATCCCGCTGGCGTCACGCTCTCCACCATCTTCCCGGCCTTCCGGATATGTTCCGCAATCTCCTCCGCGGCCGCTTCCGCCGCGCTGATCAGGAATCGTCCCGAACCCTTCTTGAATTGCTGCACTGCCTTCAGGATGTTCTGCTCGCTTTTTTCCCCGAACCCGGCCAACTCCCGCAGCTTTCCTTCGCCCGCCAGCCTCTCCACGTCCGCCACCGTGCAACACTTGAACTGCTTCCACAAAAACGCCACCTTCTTTGGTCCCAGCGATTGCAGCTTCAGCACTTCCAGAAGCGTCGGTGGAAATTTCTTCAGTAGCTTCAGCCGCAGCCCATAATCCCCGGTCTTCACAATCTCGGTCAGGTGTTCCACCATCCCTTGCCCGATTCCCGGCAACTCCAGCAGCTTTTCCGGTGTCAGCACCAACTGCTCCACCGGCTGCGGCAGCGCTTCGATCAGTTCCGCTGCCTTCTCGTAACTCCGGTAGCGCCCGATGATCGCCCCGTCAATCTCCAGCAGCTGTGCGGTCTCCCGCAGGATCCGCGCGATTGTTTTGTTGTCCATGCCCGCGATTATATCCTTCGCACCCTTCCACTCACACCCTCGCATCCGTCACTCCGGAGCGGAGTCTTCATAGCCACGACCTCATCCTGTTCCCGCGCCTTTGCGGAAAAAAACTCTCTTCGGTCCTTCAGTTCTGATCAATCCCGCTAAAACAAAAAAAGCCGGCGGAAGCCCTCGCCCCGCCGGCACAACCTACCCAATTCTTACGATTCCTATGACGCCGCTTTCGATACGTTTGATGCTTGCGGCCCTTTCGGGCCTTGCACAATCTCGAATTCGACCGGATCTCCTTCCTGCAATGTCCGGTAACCGTCGCCGACAATCGCTGAGTAATGTACGAATACATCGGGCCCGTCTTCCCTCCCTATGAATCCGTATCCCTTGGAATTGTTAAACCATTTCACTGTTCCTTGCACTTCGTGTCTCCTTTGGCAGGTGACTCTTGGGGCGGATCAGAAACCAATCGCCGCCATGAGCACGAATTGCGTGGAGTCTATTCGAAAATGCTTTTGCCAGTCAATATTACCGTTCCAGTCCCTGTGCATTTTTATACAAAAAATCGTTTTAACCTCTCGAATCAGCCGCTCCTTGGTGCCGTCCGAATAGCCTTGTCCCCCAGCCCCAACCCCTATCGCAGAAAAGCAATGTAGTACAAAATCCCGGCAATCGACTTTCCATCTCGCAGTCGTCCGCTCTGTATCATCCGCTTCAACTCCTCTACCGTGTACGCATGGGAAACGATTTTCTCATCCTCCTCCGGTTCCGCTTCTCCCGGCGTCAGTCCCTCGGCCAACAACAGGTGCATTCGCTCTTCCAGGAACCCCGGCGTGGGATAAAAGTCCAGAAACTCGGTAAAACGCTTGGCCCGGTAGCCCGTCTCCTCTTTCAACTCCCTTGCTGCGGCCTTCTTCACCGACTCTCCCTCGTCCATCCGGCCCGCTACTAACTCCCACAGATACTGCCTCGTCGCATGCCGGTATTGCCGGATCATCAGAATTTTTCCCTCCTCCACCACCGGCAGCACCACCACCGAACCCACATGCGTCACCACGTCCCGCATCGTGTGTACTCCGCTCGGTTCCACCACCTCATCCCTTCGGACCCCGAACAGGTTGCCCTGGAACAACACTTTGCTCTTCAGAATCCTCGCCTTCCCTTTAGCCATCGCTCTCCCTTTCGCACCTTGATTTGTACTCGCCTTGCAACCCGCTTCTCAAACTTCCATGCCACAAATTCCAGTCACCCTCGCTTTTTTGCCGTTCGCTGCTACGTGACCAGCAGACGCCGCCACTTCCTCGCCACCCCGCCGCCGCACGCGCTATACTGCCTCAGTCCTCACCATGCCCATCAATACAATTATTGTCGACGACGAAAAACCCGCTCGTGAAGAATTAGCCTTCCTTCTGAAAACCTTCCCCGAAATCAATCTTTTGGCCGCCGGCAAAAACGGCCTGGAGGCCGTCAATCTCATCAAGGAACACAGCCCCGATCTCGTCTTCCTCGACGTCCAGATGCCCGGCCTGGACGGTTTCGGCGTCCTCCAAAAACTGGTGGAGCGCAAACTCAAGGTCCCTCATGTCGTCTTTGCCACCGCCTTCGACCACTACGCCGTCCAAGCCTTCGATGTGAACGCCGTCGACTACGTCCTCAAGCCCTTCGACAAGGCCCGTATCTCCAAAGCCATCCAAAAGGTGAAACGCGAAATCGAGTCCGAAACCAGCCCTGCCGAGCGCCTCGAACAGCTTGTCAACCAACTCGCTTCTCCCAAGCCCGCGTCGTCCCAACCCGCCAAAGTGCTCATTCGTTCTCAACAACGCATGCTCTTGGTGGACTCCCGCGATCTCATTTTCGCTTCTATCGATGGTGGCGTCATCACCATTGCCGCCAAAGATGCAGAAGGCACCTCCAACTATCGCACCCTCGACGACCTCCTGGCCGCCTTAGACTCCGAATCCTTCTGGCGTCCTCATCGCTCCTACCTGGTCAACATCCATCACATTAAAGAAGTCGTTCCCTGGTTCAAATCCAGCTTCATGCTGAAAATGAACGACAAAAAGCAATCCGAAATCCCGGTCAGCCGCCAGCAGACCAAACGCCTTCGCGAACTCTTCAACCTCTAACCTTCTCGATCACATGTTAGAATCGTCTCCCGCATGGACTTCTCTTTCTCCGATCAACAGCTCCTCATCCGCGATACCGTCCGCGACTTCATGAACACCGAAGTGCGCCCCCACGTCAAAGACTGGGAGCGTACCGACCATTTTCCACTCGACGCCATTCGAAAACTGGGTGCCCTTGGCTGCTGCGGCATGCTCGTTCCCGAGGAATGGGGTGGCGTCGGTCTCGACACCATCTCTTACGTCTTGATGCTCGAAGAAGTCGCCAAAGTCCACGCGGCCATCTCCACCGCCCTCAGTGTCACTAACTCGGCTGTGCAGCTCCCGATCCTCGCTCACGGCACTCCCGCGCAAAAAGAGCATTACCTCCGCCGCCTCGCTTCCGGCGAAATTCTTGGTGCCTTTTGTCTCACCGAGCCCGCCGCTGGCTCCGATGCCGCCGGCATCCAATCCACCGCCGTGCTATCTGACGACGGCATCGTGGGTCGGAGCTTTAGCTCTGACAGAAACGCTTCGAGCAATGCAGGGGCTTTAGCCCCTGAGGGACCTCCGTCGCTCGCTAGCCCTGAAGCAGGACGCGCCACCAGCCACTATGTACTCAATGGCACCAAAACCTGGGTCACCAACGGTTCTGCCGCCGGTGTCTACATCATTTTTGCTAAAACCGATCCTGCCGCCGGCGGGAAGGGAATTACCGCCTTCCTGGTTGAACCCAACACGCCCGGTCTGAAAGTCGGTCGTCACGAAGACAAAATGGGCCAGCGCAGCTCACCTTCCGTAGAACTCCTTCTCAACGATTGCGCCGTTCCCATCGAGAATCGCCTCGGCGAAGAGGGTGCTGGCCTGAAGATCGCGCTCTCCGCTCTTGACGGTGGCCGCATCGGCATCACTGCTCAAGCTGTGGGTTTGGCCCAAGCCGCGTTACAAGAATCCGTGAAGTACGCCAAAGCCCGCAAAGCCTTCCACAAATCCATCGCCGAATTTCAGGCCATCCAATGGATGCTCGCCGATATGCACACCGACGTCGAAGCCGCCCGCGCCCTCCTCTATCACGCCGCCTTCCTCAAAGATCTCAATGCTCCATCTACAAAAAACCGTCATTCCGAGCGGAGTCTTCGGAGCGAGGAACCTCTCTTCTCTTCCACCGGTCACGGCCCGCTGCCGACAGGCCACCTCTCTTCCGCCTCCCGCGCCAAACTCTACGCCTCCGAAATGGTCAACCGCGTGGTCTACAAAGCCGTCCAGATCCATGGCTCCCTTGGCTACTCCCGCGAATCCGAAGTCGAACGCATGTATCGCGACGCTCGCGTCATGTCCATCTACGAAGGCACCAGCGAAATTCAGCGCACCATCATCGCCCGCGACCTGCTCCGGTCTTAGAGCAACATATCAGTAATCAGATAGATGCAATCGTTTCTTATGCCCTGGCATCTGAGAGGAAACCCGCCTCAGGCTCCTGTTGGCTTAGGCTGGCAAATCCACGCCACCACCACTCCAAACAGCACGCTCAGCGCGCTTTCACCTACAATCCACTTGACCACCAACATGTGCGGTACCGGCAAAATCGCCCAACTACTCAACGAACCGTAAACGACCGCCACCATCGCCAGCAAAACTCCAAATCGCACGCCCTGCCCAATCCACTCCTTGGCCTCCCGCCCACGCAGATAAATCAACACCGCCGCCACCACATAAATCAAAATCGCCAGCAACATGGCCCACAGCCGCGCGTGCATGGCCTCCTGGGAGCGCCAATTTGCCGCGGTATTCAAATAGTCCCGTTTCAACCAAACAGAATGAATCAATACGAGCCCCGCGACTTGCACCACGAATCCCGCAACAATGGCCGCGATTGTCTTTTTCATCAGAAGTACCTCCGGTCAGGCTTATGTGCCGTAGCATACGCCCGCTCTAGCCCGCCTCGAGTGGTTTTCCTGTTTGTAGGATCGTATGCTCGGATGGCGGTTTCTTTTGTTTCTGCGCTCCCCTACTCGAATTCTCCGTCTTCTCTCTCTTCGCCCCTTGTGGATTCTTTCTTCTCTCACGACACACCACTCGCCACTGCTCCTTAATCCGTTCTACAATCCCTCGCCATGCGCAAAATCGTTCTCGGCCTCGGTGTCTCTCTCGACGGCTACATTGCCCGTCCGGACGGCTCCGTCGACTTCCTCTTCATGCCCAAGGACTATTCCATGGCCCCTTTCTTCAAAACCATCGACACCGCCTTCATGGGCCGCAAAACCTACGAAGCGGGCCTGCGCATGAGTGGCGGCAAGTTCTCCAACTACGGTCTCACCTGCTACGTCCTATCGCGTACCCTCGAACCCGGCGAACGTCCCGGCGTCACCATCGTCAACGCGCCCCCCAAGCTCTTCGTGGAATCTCTGCGCAAACAAAAAGGCAAGAACATTTGGCACATGGGCGGCGGCGAACTGGCACGTGCTTTTCTGCAAGACGATCTCGTCGACGAACTGTACCTCGGCGTCGTCCCCAAGCTCATCGGCGAAGGCATCCCGCTCTTCCCGCCCGCTTATCCTGAACGCCACTTCCGTCTTCTCGAGAACCGATCCTTCTACCAGGGCCTCATTTCCCTCAAATACGAGCGCCTCCGCACAAAATCCAAGCCAGCGTCCAGAGCAAAGCCCAAAAACTAGCACCGTGGCACAGCCATTCCTGGCTGGGCTCCCCGTGTTCACCAGCTCCTTTTTAGCGTTTGTCCATGTGCTCAGTGTCCTCGGTGGTGAATCCTCTGCGTGTGCCGCGATCAATTCTTTCGCTTGATTCCTTTGACTTTTCACTTTTGACTTTTAACTGAGAACTCATCTCTTCGCGGATATCTGTTATTCTTTCTCGTTCAGCTCCATCATTCCATTTCTCTGAGGCTCTGACGACTTGACCATCGCCACGAAACGCGTCCTCTCCGGCATGCGCCCCACTGGCCGCCTGCAAATCGGCAACTACTTCGGCGCCCTCGAAAACTGGATCAACCTGCAATCCGATCCGGCCAACCAATGCTTCTTTTTCGTTGCCGACTGGCATGCGCTCACCAGCGATTACGCCGACACCTCCGCGCTCGCCGAGAACATCGTCCAAGTCACCATCGATTTCCTCGCCGCCGGCCTCGACCCGCATAAATCCACCATCTTCCTGCAATCGCTCGTCCCTGAACACGCCGAACTCCATCTGCTCCTCTCCATGGTTACCCCTCTCGGTTGGCTCGAACGCGTCCCCACCTACAAGGAGCAGCTCGAAAATATCCGTAACAAGGATTTGCACACTTACGGCTTTCTCGGCTATCCCACGCTGCAAACCGCCGATATCGTCATGTACTCCGATCCGGGCAAGCCGCTCATCGTTCCCGTCGGTGAAGATCAAGTCGCCCATGTCGAGCTTTCCCGCGAAATTGTTCGCCGCTTCAATCTCTTCTATGGGCTGAACGTCAGTCCGGAAATGTTTACGCCGCACAATCGCAAACTCGCTCGCAAAGTGGTCTCGGAAATTCTCGACGTGCCCTCGAGCGAGCCCATCATTCCCGAAGGTCACCAACTCACTTCCGAACAAACCGCCGTGGCTACCGCCTACATCCGCCAGCGCGTGCACGAAATTGGTCTGGCCAACTTCTTCGAAAAGCTGCCACCCGCCATCAAGCCGTTTTTCTCCTTAAACGCCGTTCTCGAAGAGCCAGATGTCCTCCTCACCAAAACTCCCCGCGTCCCCGGCCTTGACGGCCGCAAAATGTCCAAATCTTACGGCAATGCCATCTTGCTTTCCGAATCCGACGCCGACATTCGCGCCAAAACCAAAGTGATGGTCACCGATCCCGCCCGCAAGCGACGCACCGACCCCGGCGATCCCGACGTCTGCCCCGTCTACGACTGGCACAAACTTTTCTCCACTCCCGAACGCGACCCTGGCCGCCTCGATTGGGTCCGAAAAGGCTGCACCACTGCCGGCATCGGCTGTATCGAGTGCAAAGCCGCCATGGCCGACAATCTGATCAAGTGGATTGCCCCCATTCGCGAACGCCGCCTGCGGTGGGAGGCTGACGAAAACGGGGTTCTCGAAATTCTCCATCAAGGTTCAAAAAACGCCCGCGAATGCGCCCAACGCACCATGGCCCGCGTCCGCGATTCCATCTGCCACTGGCCCGCCAAAACCGCCGCCCCGCTTTAAATGTTGTCCTGAGGACCGTTTTTTTTGGCCTGTCTGCCGCAGGCGGGCGACGAAAGCATGCCCCGAGCCTCGAGGGGATCTCAACCCCCGCGTCTTGTTCCAGAATCAAAATATGCCCGTCATTCTGAGCGGAGTCTTCGGAGCGAAGACCTCTTCTTCTTTTCGCGCCTTTTGCGAAAAGAATCTCTCTTCGGTCCTTCCCGCGGGTGCCCCACCCTCGATTTGTGAGGGTGGGTCTTCTCTTCGTCGCATTCTCTCCGCCTCTGCGTTCGCGTTTCTTCTTAGCACCTGCTCGCCACCCGCCACTCGCCGCTGCTACACTATCTCCGCGCACATGGCCAGCCCCTATAAAATCTCCATCCCCATTTTCGAAGGTCCCCTGGACCTCCTGCTCGATCTCATCAAAAAGCAGGAAATGAACATTCACGACATCCAAATCTCCAAAATCACCTCGCAATATCTCGACTATCTCCACCAACTCGAGACCCTCAACATCGACGTCTCCGCCGAATTCATCTATATGGCCGCCACGCTGATCTACATCAAGTCCAAAATGCTTCTCCCGCCCGACCCGCTGGCCTCCCCGGAAGAGCAAGCCGCCGATCCCCGCGAAGAATTGGTGCAGCGCCTCCTGGAGCACGAAAAATTCAAAAACGCCGCCCAGCTTCTCTACCAAAAGCAGCAAATCGAAGAAAACGTCTGGTCCAAGCCGGACAAGTCCCTGTACAACGACGAAGCTACCGAAGGAGAACTGGTCGTCTCCCTGGTCGATCTGGTTCGCGTTTTCCAGCAGGTCCTGGAGCGCAAAAAAGAAGTCACCCGCATCGAACTCCAGCACGAGTCCTTCACCGTCGCCCAGATGATCGCCCAGCTCCGCGGCCAGATTCTCGCCAGCGACACCAACACCGTCAGTCTCGTTCAGTTCTTCGAAGCTTGTCCCTCGCGACATGCCATGATCGTTGCCTTCTTAGCCGTCCTCGAAATGGTCAAGCTACAAGCCATCGCCCTCTTCCAGGAAAAGCAGTTTGGCGAAATCATCATCAAGAAGGCGAGGTCCTTCGACGTCGCCTTCGACGAATCCGGCGCGCTGCGCATCGACGCCGAATACCAGTAGTCTCACGCTCCCGCTCCTTGCGTTTTGCCTCGCATGGCCCAACGAGGGTAGGTCTTGCGCGTTACAGCGCTCCGTCTCTGCGTTTGTTCTTCTCGCCGCCTCTGCGTTAGTTTTTTCTTCTTAGCTCGCCACTGGCCAACTCGCCACTTCCCCTTTGCACTCCGAACTGATAACGGTAAACTGGTAACTGCTTTTATGACCGACTCCGAACGCAAAGCCGCTCTCGAAGCCATTATTTACGCTGCCGACGAGCCTGCCACCATCGACCAACTGGCCGCCGCTCTCGGCGAAGACAAGCTGCCCGTCAGAGCCGCTCTCGATGAACTCATCGCCTCCTACGCCTCCGACGAGCGCGGCATCGAGGTTCGCGCGGTCGCCGGCGGCTACAAGATGTACACCAAGCCGCAGCACCACGACGTCGTTCGCCGTTTTATCAAGTCGCTTCGCCCGCCTCTGCGTCTCTCCATGCCCGCTCTGGAGACCCTTGCGGTCATCGCCTACAAGCAGCCCGTCACCGCTCCCGAAATTTCTGAAATTCGCGGTGTCAACACTTCCGGGGTCATCTCTACGCTCCTCGACAAGAAGCTCATTACCACCGCAGGGCGTAAGGAAGTGATTGGTCGGCCGATCCTGTACAAAACATCCAAGGAATTTCTGATCCGTTTTGGGCTCAGCGATCTCGACGAACTTCCCAGCTTGAAAGAGTTCGAGGCTCTTGCCCGCGAAGCGCTTGGTTCCGATGAAGCTGTTCCCGCCGACATTTCCGAAGATCAGGTTCGCGACGTGCCATCGGCAGACTCGGGCGCTGGTGCCGCTTCCGGAGAACAAGCTCCGTCGGCCAGCCCGCAAGCCGAGCCCGCCAGCTCCGATGTGCCCCCTTCTTCGAGCACCCAGGCGCCAAACGCCGGCGACGCCGCTGCCACCTCTGCGCACGGCTCGCAGGAACAAACTGCCATTTCCCAAACCATTCAGCGCGTGGAACAGGAACTCACCTCCGCCGAACAATTCCGCGAGCATGAAGCCGCCGCCACCAGTGAAGGGATTCCTTCCGGTGCCCTCGACGAAGATCCTCCGCCTCCCAGCGCCAAATCCACCACCGCCGGCTAATCAAACCTCATTCCCTGATATCTGCTATCCTTAACCCTCACCAAGCTCCACGCATCTCGACGGAAACTGGTACGAATCGCCTTCATGCTGGAACGCCTCCAGAAAATCATCGCCCACGCCGGCATTGCCTCCCGCCGCCACGCCGAGCAACTCATCATTTCCGGGCAGGTTCGTGTCAACGGCAAAACCGTTACCGCACTCGGCACCAAGGCTGATCCCGCCTCGGACAAAATCGAAGCCGCCGGCCGCGTCATCACCTCCATCCCGCGCCATGTCTATCTTCTGCTGCACAAGCCCCCGGAAGTCGTTTCCGCGCTGGCCGACCCGGAAGGCCGCAAAACCCTTCGCAATTTTCTCCGTGGCTTCCCGGAACGCGTTTATCCCGTTGGCAATCTCGAGTACGCCGCCTCCGGCCTGGTGTTCCTCACCAACGACGGCGATCTGGCCGCCCAGTTGCTCAAAAACTGGAACCAGCTCGAGCAAACCTATCACGTCAAAATTAAGGGCATGCTCACGCTTCCCGACTTGGACCGCCTCAGCCGCGATCTGCGCGTGAAACTCAAAACCGTTCGCCAGCCCGAAGCCACCCGCAAGCACAGCGCCAATTATTGGTATCAACTCCAGATGTTCGGCCCCAGACTGGAGTCTCTGCGCCACGCGCTCTTCCGCGCCAAGCATCCGGTAGAAAAAGTGACGCGCATCGGCATTGGATCGCTCACCATCGAAGGCCTTCCTCGTGGCCGTTATCGTCTCCTCCAAACCAAAGAAGTCGACTCCCTCACCAAGCCCAAATCGCCCAAGCCGAGATCCCGCTAATCCTCCGTCTTGTCGAGACCACTCGCCACTCGCCCGCTTTGCTGTTACCTTAAAACTTAAAACTCACCTGCCATGACCGAACGCCTTCAAAAAATTCTCGCCGCCGCCGGTGTTGCGTCCCGCCGTAAAGCCGAACAACTCATCTCCGCCGGCCGCATCGCCGTCAACGGCAAAGTCGTCACCGAACAAGGCGTAAAGGCCGACCCCTCCACCGACACCATCACCCTGGATGGCAAACCACTCCAACCCGCACAGCGTTTCGTCTATTTCCTGCTGAACAAGCCCAAAGGTTACGTCACTACGGTCACCGATCCCGAAGGCCGTCCCACCGTCTTGCAGCTTTTGCGCAACATCCCCGAGCGGGTCTACCCCGTCGGCCGTCTCGATTACGCCAGCGAAGGTCTGCTGCTTCTCACCAACGACGGCGCGCTCGCCCAGCAGCTCACCAAAGCCGCATCGCACGTCCCCAAAACCTACCACGTCAAAATCAGCGGCCAGCCAAGCGCACAAGCTCTCCAGCGCCTGCGCGCCGGCATCACCATCACTCTCGACGATCACCGCCGCGTCAAAACGTCACCCGCGCAAATCCGCCTTCTGGAAGATGCCTCCAATCCTTGGTATGAAATCATTTTGATCGAAGGCCGCAATCGTCAAATCCGCCGCATGTTCCAACAAGTGGGCCACCACGTGGAAAAAATCAAACGAGTCCAACTCGGCACTCTCAAACTGGATGTGCCGCCGGGCAAGTTTCGCCCTTTGAAAGCAGAAGAACTTCAATCCCTGAAACGCCTCGCCTCCGCGCCCCAAACCTAATTACCTATCACTTCCCGCCACTTTTGCTCCCCACTGCTCAGGCCGCACGTCGCGCGCGTGTCTCGAAAACAACCAGTGGTGACCGCCTAAATCCTTGGCTCCATACTGCAACTCGCCATATTCCGTTTCGTGCAGCTCCTCCAAGATTACGGCCCCAGCCGCTTTTGCTCTTTGGTAGTGCGCTTCAATCTCCTCCACAAAAACCGTCAAGCTCTGCGTGCAACTTCCAATTTGTGCCGGAGTCCTTCCATCTTCCCGTTCGCGCCTCACCATGATCCACGCATCCCCTAGATGCACCTGTGCGCCGGACGTTGGATTGCTGCCGTAGCGGTAATGCTCCTCGAATCCGAACACCCTGTTCAGCCACTGCACCGCCGCGTCCACATCGCGGTAAACTACGTGGGGCAACAGAATGCTTGTCGGCACCGAACTGTTTTTTAGCATCCCGCAATCCTAGCATTCCTTCTTGTTTCTGCTGAGCAGGTCCACCGAGTTTATTTCTTCCTGCGCTCATAACCGGTTCCGGCTCACTCGTAACTGTTTGCCGCCAGCCCGTCACTCCCGCCTCTCGATTTTTCCTTATCGCCGGCATAAACTATTCTCATGACCCATACCCTCGAAGAGCTCATTCCCGACTACATCCAGGGTCTCCCAGCCTATGTTCCGGGCAGGCCCGTCGAAGAAGTCGAGCAAGAGTTAAAGATTCACGCCGTTAAATTGGCTTCCAACGAAAATCCCCTGGGTCCTTCTCCCAAAGCCATGGAAGCCGCCCGCCGCGCTCTCGGCGAGGCCAACTGGTACCCCGATGGCGGCAGCAAGCGTCTTCGGGAAGTCCTCGCCGCACGCAACAAGGTTCGTTTCGAAGAGGTTTTTGTCGGCCTGGGCTCCAGCGAGATCATCGACCTTGCTTCTCGCGTCCTTCTTCGCCCCGGCCTCGACGGCATCACCAGTGAAGGTTCCTTTACTCTGTTCGCCATCGCTATTCGCGCCAGTGGCGGCAATCTCATTCAAACCCCGATGCGTCATTACACTTTCGACCTCGACGCCATCGCCGCCGCCGTCACCCCGCAAACCCGCGTCATCTACATCGCCAATCCCAACAATCCCACCGGCACCGCCTTTGGCGCCGCCGAGTTCTCCGCTTTCCTGAAAAAAGTTCCTGGCGACGTTCTCGTGGTCCTCGATGAAGCCTACCGCGAATATGCCGCCCGCCCCGACCTGCCCAACTCCCACGAACTTTTCCGCGAGTACAACAACATCCTCACTCTGCGCACTTTTTCGAAGGTCTACGGCCTCGCCGGCCTGCGCATCGGCTACGGCATCGGCCACCCCACCCTGGTCGCGGAAATGAACAAGCTGCGCACTCCTTTCAATGTCACCAGTGTCGGCCAGGCCGCCGCTCTCGCCGCGCTCGACGACTATGAGCACGTCCAGCGGTCTGTGGAAATGAACCGCATCGAACGCCGCCGTCTCTACGACGAACTGCGCAACCTGGGTTTCTCTCCGGTGCCCAGCGAGTGCAATTTTCTGTTTGTTCCGATTGGACCTCACGCCAAGGTCTTGTGCGATCAGCTCCTCTTGGAAGGCGTGATTGTTCGCCCGATGGGCTGGATGGGTTTCCCGGGAGCCATTCGTATCTCCGTCGGCAATCCCGACCAGAACACCAAACTGCTCGTCGCCCTAGCTTCCGCTCAGCTCCACCTGCACTCCAATTCCATCCTCACTCCCCAATAATCTCCTCCGCGCTTACCTGCCGGCCTTCCGGCCCGATTCAGCTTTTGCGACTCACCTTCGCTTTCATCTCAGCCGATTGTTCCTTTTCCTTCGCGCGCTCCCACAAGCTTTCCATTTCCTCCCGGGGCACTTTCGCCAATGTGCTGCCGCGTTCTCGCGCCACGTGTTCCATCTCTCGAAAACGCCGCGAAAACTTCGCGCTGCTCTTTTTCAGCGCAATTTCTGGATCGACGTGCAGAAACCGCGCCAGATTCACCGCCACAAACAGAATGTCGCCGATCTCACCTTCCACTCGCGACTCATTCGCCGGCCGTGCCCCCAGCACTTCGCGCAATTCCAAGATCTCTTCCTGCAGCTTTTTGTAGATTCCATCCACCGATTCCCAATCAAACCCGATTCGCGCAGCCTTCTTTGTTAACTGGGTCGCTTCCAGCAATGCGGGAAGCGTTCGCGGCACTCCATCCAGCAGCGACTCCGCTTTTGCGGCTTCCGCCAGCGTGTCCTCGGGAGCCGTTCCACCTCCATAACCAGGCTGCTTTCCTTCCGTCGTCTTGCCTTTCCTCTCCTCCGACTTGATGCGCTCCCAATTTCGCAGCACTTCCGCCGCGTCTTTCGCCCGCTTGTCCCCAAACACATGAGGGTGCCGCCGGATCATCTTCTCGTAAATTTCCCGGATCACGTCGCCAATATCGAAACGCCTTTCCTCCTTCGCGATCTGCGCATGAAACAGCACTTGCAGCAGCAAGTCCCCCAGTTCTTCCGCGAACTTCGCGTCGTCCCCGCTCTCCATCGCGTCCAGCACTTCGTATGCTTCTTCAATCAAGTACGTTCGCAAACTGCCGTGCGTTTGCTCGCGGTCCCACGGGCAACCGTTGGGAGCACGCAGCCGCGCCATCACTCCCACCAATTTCTGAAATGGCTCGCCCGCGCGCGCCGGCGTAAACGCATCCGCCTTCCGCGCTCCTCGTTTCACTTTTCCCTTACTCAGTCTGGATTTTTTCCTAGGCATGAACCAACTAGCTTACGAACCCATTCCCGGATTTACAAGCCGCCGAATCGCGTCGTCTAGAATGTAACCGAAGGGTGCAACGTCGCGCCATTTAGAATGTAACCCAACCAAAAGAGGATTTGAGGAGGCCAGGGTTGGGGAACAAAGGGCGATGGGAACTTCTG
>Ga0187782_10000038_pt1 | contig 68976 bp, 56 predicted proteins | sample 0715_SJ02_MP15_2_FD_132454 | JGI IMG/M metagenome (GOLD analysis project Ga0187782, IMG submission 132454) | Tropical peat soil microbial communities from peatlands in Department of Meta, Colombia - 0715_SJ02_MP15_20_MG | ecosystem: Environmental > Terrestrial > Soil > Wetlands > Peat | place... | reverse complement strand
TGATGATCTCCTCCGGGTCGATCTTTCCGTAACCGATGCCGATGAAGAGCTCCTCGAGATTGGACACCTTGAGGTGCTCGAAGACCCGGCGGAGCTCCGCCTCGCTCTTCAGCAGCTTGCTCGCGCTGATCCCCGCATCGTGGAGCTCTCGCTCGAGAAGCTCCTCGCCCAGTCGCTTGCTCTTTTCGCGTTGCTCCTGGCGAAAGTAGTTGCGAATCTTGGCCCTAGCGCGGGTCGTCCCGACGAAGTCGAGCCAATCCTTGCTCGGGTGCTGGTGCGTGCCCGTCAGCACTTCGACGATATCGCCGTTTCGCAGCTTGTATCGGAGCGACTCCATCTTGCCGTTGATGCGCGCGCCCGTGACGTGATCGCCGAGCTGCGTATGGATCTGGTACGCGAAGTCGATCGGGGTGGCTCCGCGCGGGAAGACTCGCACGTCGCCCTTGGGCGTGAAGACGTAGACCTCGTCCTGGAAGAGATCGATCTTCACCCCCTCCAAGAATTCCGCCGGGTCTTTGAGCTCCTTCTGCCACTCCAGGAGCTGACGCAACCAGGCGAATCGCAGCGCATCCTGCTCGGCGATTCCGCCGCCTCTCTCCTTGTATGTCCAGTGCGCCGCGATACCGCGTTCGGCCACCCGGTGCATTTCGTGGGTGCGAATCTGGATTTCAATCCGCTCTCGCCCTGGGCCGATGACGGTCGTATGAAGCGACTGGTACATGTTGGGCTTCGGGAGCGCGATGTAGTCTTTGAAGCGCCCCGGAACCGGCGTCCACTGCGAGTGCACGACACCGAGAGCCGCATAACAGTCGCCGACGCTCTCGACGATCACGCGAAACGCGATGAGGTCGTGCACTCCCTCGAGGCCCGACTCCTGCGCCTTCATTTTGCGGTACACGCTGTAGAGGTGCTTCGCGCGCCCGTTCACGTCCGAGGCGAAGCCTTGTTCCGCGAGACGGCTCGAAAGGGTCTTGCAGACCTCCGCGATGTACCGATCACGCTCGCGCTTGGTCTTGGACATTTGGGCGACGAGCTCGGCGTACGCCTCGGGCTCGACGTAGCGGAAGCTGAGATCCTCGAGCTCGCTCTTGAAAGCCTGAATGCCCAGACGGTTGGCGAGTGGCGCGTAGATGTCGAGCGTCTCGCGGGCGATTCGCTCTTGGGACTCGTGCGCCATGTGCTCGAGTGTCCGCATGTTATCGAGCCGATCGCAGAGCTTGATGAGCAGCACGCGAATGTCGCGTGCCATGGCCACGACCATCTTTCGGAAGTTTTCCGCCTGGCGGTCCTCCTTCGAGGTGAAGTTGATCTTCGAGAGCTTGGTGACCCCATCGACCAGTTCGGCCACCTCGACTCCGAACTCCTTGGTCAGCTCGTCCGTCGTCGCGAGCGTGTCCTCGACGACGTCGTGGAGCAAACCGGCGCACACGCTTGCGGCGTCGAGCCTCAAGTCCGCCAGAATTCCCGCGACGCTGACCGGATGAACGATGTACGGTTGACCCGATTTCCGGGTCTGCCCGGCGTGCATTCGGTAGCTGTAGTCGTATGCTCGTTGAATCAGGCCGGAGTCGACCGTCGGCTGGTAAGCCTTGAGGCGTTCGATGAGTTGTTCGACCTGGAGCATCTACCGGGCAGGCCCTTCCGTCCAGCCCAGTAGTAGAATGTAACACCCCGCGATCTTGCCGGCAATTGGCCCGGTCTAGCCGGGGAAGGCATGACGCAGCTCACGAGCGGCATCCCCCCACCGCGAACGGGCGCGCTCCAGATCCATGAGGCCCAGCCGCGTGAGGCCCAGATCCATGAGGCCCAGATCCATGAGGCATCGTGATGAGGAATCGTGAATCGGTACCAGTAGCAACGGGGGCAGGCGAAACGGACGGGCAGAGCGCGCCCTACGCGGGCGTATACGTGCATTTCCCGTGGTGCCTCGCGAAATGCCCGTACTGCGACTTCGTCAGCTACGTCGGCGACGGGGGAGAGTCGTCACGCTACGCCGACGCCGTGGTCCGCGAGCTCATGAGACGCGCGCCTCGCTTCCAGGGGCGGCGCATCGAGAGCATTTTCTTTGGAGGAGGCACACCCAGCCTCTGGGATCCGTCCCACCTCGGGCGGGTCATTTCCGCCGTCCGCGAGGTTCTTTCGGTGGACGCTCGCGCCGAAGTGACGGTCGAGTGCAACCCCACGTCCGTCGACGAGCGCAGAGCCAGCGCTCTCGCTGCCGCGGGTGTGAATCGTCTGTCCATCGGCGTCCAGTCGCTGCGCGACGAACAGCTGCGGTTTCTCGGACGCCTGCACGATGCCCACGGAGCGATTTCCGCCGTGCGCGGGGTGAAGCTCGCGGGCATGAAGCGGGTGTCCGCCGATCTCATCTTCGGCCTTCCCGGGCAGAGCGCGTCCGACGCTTGCGCGGAAGCGCAAGAGCTTGCCGATCTCGGCCTCGACCACGTCTCCTGCTACCAGCTGACCATCGAGCCGGGCACGAGGTTCGGCGAGCTGGCTCGCAAGGGACGGCTTCCGATGGTCGAGGACGGCGCCGTCGCCGACGCGTTCCTCGCGATTGACGAGACGCTGAGCGCGAGTGGCCTCGTGCATTACGAGATCTCGAATTATGCGCGGACCGGCGAAGAGGCGCGACACAACGTGGGCTACTGGCGCGGCCACGAATACCTCGGCCTTGGATGCGGGGCCTTCGGCTTCGTGCGCGATCGCGCGCGCGATCGAAGCCGCGACGCGCCTTTGCCGCGTGCGTCGGGCACGAGATACCGGAACGTCGTAGAGCCGGAGCGCTACATGCGGCTTACCCACGAGGGAGCGGACGTGCCCCTGCCCGCGGCCTCAGGCGGTCTCGCGACCGACTGCGACGGCTGGATCGCATCGCGCGAAGCTCTCGACGGGGAGACGCTACTGCGCGAACGCATCATGCTCGGACTGCGGCTGCGCGAAGGAATCGACATCGACACGGCTGCACGAGAGCTCGACGTCGAGGGCTGGACTCCGGAGCGGCAGAGCGCCGCAAGCTGTCTCGAGGAGCGGGGCCGTCTCGTTCGGGAGGGGTCACGCGTGCGGATTCCTCCCGCCGCGTGGCTGTGGACGGACGATACGAGCTCCAGGCTCTTCTGACTCGTGGGGACTGAAAACCCATGCAAACCCGGTAAAGATCGAATCGCTGAACAGCCTGTGGAATGTCTGCTGAACGATTGGGGAATCCCTGGGGGTGAGTGGCTGTTCAGATGAATTTTGCGGCGGGTCCGGCAGGCAGGCGGGACTGAGCCCTCAGACCCCGCGCCTGGATGAGCTGGACCTACACAAGACCTCGTACGATTTGCTGGACAAGCACAATATCTAGGGGGTACGGTTGGGGTTCAGCACGAGCTTCCGGCCCTGCGTGGGTGAGATCCCGAAAGTGACTTTTCGATACTGAACATCGTAGCAACATTGCTCGCATGGGGGCTGTACTAGACCGGCGCTCCCACGCGCTCTCACCGCAGCAGAGCTGGGTTCGTTGGCAACAGTACGGTCTCGGAGTCTTTCACGCGCGCTGCAGGGAAAGCAGTGCGGCGCGGCGCGTTGGTCGTTGCCCGGAGGCGAAGCATGGCTAACTCACACGTTAATGGTCAGCACGGGTTCGGGATGCGAAGCGGTGCCCTGAAGCCGGGCCGGGTTTCCCCGCGGAGCCCCGAGAACTCCCTGCACGGGGCCGAGAAGCGGGACCCCGACAGAAAAGCGACGGCCCCCGCGGCACACGCCGAGCTGGACCGCGAGACGAAGAAACGACGGGTGCGATCCCCGAGCACCTCCTCGAGTCGAGGTGTGCAGCCGAACACGCCTCACTTGCACATCGAGCGAAGGTTCGCTCCCCGGGACCACAATCCTCTCGATGCTGTCGTGTTCGAGCGCCGCTCGAGCACCATCACGAATCCAGACGGCAGCATCGTCTTCAAAATGGAGGGCGCCGAAGTCCCCGCGGCCTGGAGCCAGCTGGCGACGGACATCGTGATCTCGAAGTACTTTCGCAAGGCGGGCCTGCACGGCGACAAGGACCAGGGTGAGACGAGCGTTCGCCAGGTGGTGCATCGCCTCGCGCACACCATCCGCGTCGCGGGTGAGAGCGTCGTGAAGGGCGAACGGTCTCGGCCCTACTTTACGTCGACGGCCGAGGCGGACGCCTTCGAAGCGGAGCTCTCGTATCTGCTGGTGAATCAGTATGGTGCATTCAACTCTCCCGTTTGGTTCAACCTGGGGCTGTGGCACGAGTACGGGATCGGGGGCACCGGCGGGAACTGGGCCTGGGGCTTCGAAGCCGACGACGTGTGCGAGACGAAAACGGCGTACGAGCGCCCGCAGTGCTCCGCGTGCTTCATCCAGGCCGTGAAAGACGACCTGATGTCCATCTACGACCTCGTCAAATCGGAGGCGCGGCTCTTCAAGTACGGTTCCGGCACCGGTTCGAACTTCAGCGCCATCCGCGGCCGGCAGGAGAAGCTCTCGGGGGGCGGGACGTCGTCGGGTCTCATGTCGTTTCTCGAGGTCTTCGATCGCGCAGCCGGCGCGACGAAGAGCGGCGGTACGACGCGCCGGGCGGCGAAAATGGTGTGCCTCGACATGGATCACCCCGAAATCGTCGATTTCGTGGGCTGGAAGGTGCGGGAAGAAAAGAAGGCCCAGGCTTTGATCCAGGCCGGCTTCGCCGCCGACTTCAACGGGGAGGCTTACCACACGATCAGCGGGCAGAACTCGAACAACAGCCTTCGGGTGACGGACGAATTCATGAGGGCTGCGCTTTCCGGGGCCAAGTGGCAAACGCGCTTTCGAACCAACGGCGAGGTTTGCGAGACGCTCGAGGCGAAGGAGCTGTGGCGGCAGGTGGCGGAGGCTGCGTGGGCGTGCGCCGATCCTGGAGTTCAGTACGACTCGACGATCAACCGCTGGCATACGTGCCCGAACTCGGGGCGAATCAACGCTTCGAATCCGTGTTCGGAGTACATGTTCCTCGACGACACCGCATGCAATCTCGCGAGCGTCAACCTCGCGAAGTTCCTGGTCGAAGATCCCATCGATTCGACCGTCGGCTCGCCCTCGCTTCGGCGCACCCGTGGCGGCGCACGGTTCGACGTCGAGGGCTACCGACATGCGTGCCGGATTTTCTTCGTAGCGCAGGAGATTCTGGTTGATCTCTCGAGCTATCCGACGTCGAGCATCGCCCGCAACAGTCACGATTATCGGCCGCTGGGCCTGGGGTATGCCAATCTCGGAAGCTTGCTCATGTCGCTGGGGGTGCCCTACGACAGCAGGCAAGGGCGCGCGCTTGCGGCTTCGCTCACGGCGGTCATGTGCGGCACGGCGTATCGTACGAGCGCCGAGATGGCGGCCGTGAAGGGCCCCTTTGCCGGATACGCGAAGAATCGAGAGCCGATGCTTCGCGTGGTCCGCATGCACCGTGACGCTGCGTACGGCATCGATCGGGATGCCTTCCGTGCGACCGACGAGCTGTCCACGGTGTTCGGAGATCTCTACCGCGCCGCGTGCGAAGACTGGGACGAGGCATTGCGTGCCGGCGAGTCGAACGGGTTCCGGAACGCGCAAGCCACGGTGCTCGCGCCCACCGGCACGATCGGCCTTCTCATGGACTGCGACACCACCGGGATCGAACCGGACTTTGCGCTCGTGAAATTCAAGAAGCTCGCCGGAGGGGGCTACTTCAAGATCGTCAATCAAACGGTTCCGCATGCTCTACGCAGGCTCGGCTACGCCGAGCACGAGGTGCGGGACATCGTGGCGTACGTGTCCGGGACAAACACGCTCGTCGCGTCGCCTCACGTCAATCGGAAGTCTCTCAAGGAAAAGGGGCTGACGGACGCGGAGCTCGCGAGAGTCGAAGCGGCCCTTGTCGGCGTATTCGATCTCGACGGCGCGTTCGCGCCTTGGGTGCTCGGCGAAGACGTCTTCGAGCGTCTCGGCGCAAGGAAGGACGCGCGTCTTCTGGAGCATCTCGGCTTCTCGCCCGCTCAGATCGAGGAGGCACAAGACGTGATCGTCGGCCGGATGACGATCGAAGGAGCGCCGCGGCTGCGTGACGATCATCTCGCGGTCTTCGATTGCGCGAACCGCTGCGGTACCCATGGAACACGGTTTCTCGCACCGATGTCGCACGTTCGCATGATGGCGACCGTCCAGCCGTTCCTGAGTGGAGCCATCTCGAAGACCGTCAACCTGCCCAACGAAGCCACCGTCGACGATGTGCAGGCCGTCTATGAAGAAGGATGGCGCCTCGGCTTGAAGGCGATCGCTCTGTACCGGGACGGTTGCAAGGCGAGCCAGCCTCTTTCGACCTCGTCGAAACGAAAGGACGACGAGTCCAGCGACGCTGCGCGCGGGGAGCCCGAGCCTCTGCTTGCTCCTCCGCCCCAGAGCGATGCAGCCGGACCGCAGCTCAGCTTGCCGATGGCGAAGAATACGCGGATCTACGGCCAGCGGGTTCGCCTCCCGAAGAAGCGGACCGGTTTCACGCAGGAGGCGCGTGTGGGGGGCCACAAGCTGTTCTTGCGGACCGGCGAGTACGACGACGGGATGCTTGGAGAGATCTTCATCGACATGCACAAGGAGGGCGCGGCCTTCCGTAGTCTGATGAACTGCTTCGCCATGAGCGTGAGCATCGGGCTCCAATACGGAGTGCCGTTGCAGACGTACGTGGATCAGTTCACCTTCACGCGCTTCGAACCCCAAGGTCCGGTCGAGGGTCATCCGTACGTCAAGTTCGCGACGTCGATCGTCGACTTCATTTTTCGAACTCTGGGCGTCGAGTACCTGAATCGTTACGACTTGGCTCACATCAAGCCGGAGCTCGACACCTCACCGCTCGACGCGGCGCGGAATCTCGGCACTCCTCCGGAGCCCCCCAGCCTCCGTGCGTTCCCCGAGGCCCGCGACCAGGCCCCACGGCCCGGAGCCCGTTCATCTCCTCCAGAGGCCGCTCCCGGCTGGGCGCTGAGCGAGGCATCCAGCGAGAAGACGAGCTCGCCGCTCGACGCCCAGCTCGACACGATGATGGGCGACGCTCCCGTCTGCGACGTGTGCGGGCACATCACGGTTCGAAACGGCGCTTGCTACAAGTGCCTGAACTGCGGCAACTCGATGGGGTGCTCGTAGCGTGGATTGCTTTTGAGCCGGCGCCTGGTCCCTTTTGCCGCGCCGTCGACAATCGGCGGTAGGCTGAGCAGCCGCGGAGTGCAGCGATGAACCTCTTGTCCCTTCGACGCGCCGGGGCCTTCATGGCGTTTGCGACGCTGCTCACGACGTCGCTCGTCGGATGTCCTGAAAAGAAGGCGGCGGTCGTCGAGGAAGCGGCCGCTCCGCCGCCGCCACCGCCGAGTGCTCCCACCGTGACGGAGCTCGCGCCGCTCATCGACGACGCGGGCGCCGATGCGGATGCCGCGGAGGCCGAGGCGCCGAAGAGACGGCCGGGGCCCGCGATGACGGCCAACCAAGCGAAGATCAAGGCGTGCTGCAACGCCATGCGGGCTCAGGCCAAGCAGCTCGCCAGTTCGCCGGAGGGCTATCAGCTCAACAGCATGGCCGCGCAGTGCGACGTGTTCGTCACGCAGCTCGGCCCACAAGGCTCGGCACCGGAGCTGACCCAGTTTCGCGAGATTCTGAAGACCATCAAGCTTCCGAGCGCGTGTCAGTTCTGAAGTGGTCGTATCCGCGCGGTTCGAGGGGGCGCTCTCCGTTCGGACCACGAAGCACCAGTCCGCCCCCCGCACGCACGTCGCCGATTCGACGGAAGCCGTCGATGGGGACCGGGCTGGCGGCGACGAGCGCATAGTCCTCTCCCCCGTGGAGCGCCAGCTCGAGCGGGTCGAGGCCCAGGGCGGCGGCACCGTCCCGGAGGGCCGGAGAGACGCCAAGAGCTCCTTCGTCGAGGACGATTTGCACCCCGCTTGCCTCGGCGACGTGCCCGGCGTCTCGAGCGAGACCGTCGGACACGTCGATCGCCGCATGCGCCATCATGGACATCGCGCGACCTTCCGCGACGAGCGCCCTCGGCGAGCGCCACGCGCCCACCGCTCGCCGAAGGCGAATGTCGTCGGCAATGCCTGTTTCGAGGGCGCGAAGCCCGGCGGCTGCCAGCCCAACCTCGCCGCCGAGCCACACGCCGTCGCCCGGTCGGGCGCCCCGACGCATGACCGGCCGCTCGCACGTTCCGAGAAGGGTCGTGGCGATTGAAACCACGGCGCTCCGCACCAGATTGCCGCCCACCACCGGCGCGCGCACGATGACCGAGGCGTCCCGCTGTCCGAGCACCATCTCCTCGAACGCCACGTCGTCGACGTAGTCCGGGAGAGCCACCGCACACAGGGCGCACCAGGGATCGGCTCCCATGGCTGCGAGGTCGCTGGCCGCGGCCATGAAGCTTCGCCAGCCGACGTCGCGCCAGCTGAGAAGCTCGCGACGAAAGTGCGTTCCCTCGACCTGCTCGTCGATCGTCCAGATCAGGCGGCGTTGCGCGGGAAGTCCCTCGAGGACTGCCGCGTCGTCGCCGATCGCTTCTTCGATGCCAGTCGACGGGATCGCTGCCGAAGCCTCGCTGAATATGCGGGCCAGCATTGCGAGTCGGCCTCTCTCATCCATTCCCCGGTTGTTAGGCGACCCGAGTGGCCTCCGCCATCGTGGGCTCGGGGCGGGGCAGCGTGACCACGAACACCGTTCCCCTGGGCTCGTTGTCCTGGATTCGAATGGTGCCGCCATGACCTTCGACCAGGCGCTTCACGATGGAAAGACCGAGGCCAGTGCCGCCGTACTCGCGCGTGCTCGACGAGTCGACTTGATAAAATGCGTCGAACACCTTGATGCGCTCTCGCACGGGAATTCCGATCCCCGTATCCGCGACGTGCACCTCGACCTGCTCACGAGTCGGGGCCAAGAGCGCGATACCCTCGTCCTCCGTCTGGGATGCGCCGTCCGTGGGGGGCGCCATGCGTGCAGACAGTGCGACTTCTCCGTCCGCGGGCGTGAACTTGATGGCGTTCTCGACGAGATTCAGGAACACCTGCCGCAACCGCTCGGAGTCGGCGCGTACGTCCGCGACTCCCGGTGCGACATCCAGCGACAACTTAACGCCCCTCTTCCTGGCTGCGGGTGTCAATGTCGAGACGACCTCGCGAAGTACAGAACCGACCCCGATGATCTGCAGCTTCATTCGCATGGTGCCGCTCTCGAGCTTGCCGAGGTCGAGAAGCCCAACGATGAGCGAGAGCAGCTGTCCTCCCTTTTCGTGGATGGTCCTCACGAATTCGAGCTGCTCTGCTTTGAGATCGCCAGCGAGGCCCTCGCTCAGCATCTCGCTGTAACCGATGATCGAGGTGAGGGGTGTCCGGAGCTCGTGGCTCACCGTCGCCAGGAAGCTCGATTTCAGGCGATCGAGCTCCTTCAGACGGTCGAATGCCTCCTGTAGGCGCGCGTTTTTCTCTTCGAGCTCGCGATAGCTTTCCCGCACGCTGGCCAGGTGCATCTGGCTCGTGACAAACGCCTTGTGCCCACTGAAGAGGAGAAGATCCAGCGCCGACTTCAGGTGGCCCGCAATACGGGTCACCGTCTGCGACTTTGCTCGAGGCATCTTATCGAGCAGGTCCTGCGCGCGCGCCTTGTCGATCGACGAGTGAATCGCGAGCAGCGAGGCTGGCACGCCGCTGACGTTGCTGGGAACGAACGGCCCGATGATGAGGCGACCGACCCGGCGTCCATCGTAGTCGAGCGCGATGATGCGGTAGACGGCGCCCGTGAAGCACGGATGAGAGATATCGCCGGCCTCGCCCGGTTCTCGCGATTTCGCGCCCCCCACGACCGCCGCACAGGCGCTGCGCCCGTCGGCCGACGCGTTGACGTAGGCGCAGAGCTCGTTCTCGGAAGCCGAATCGACGAGCAAGCTTCCATCGATGGAGTAGATGCGAACCGGGATCCCGAACAGGGCGACGAAGGTCTTGCAGAGCTCGTTCAGGCCCTGGGGGTCGACGAGATCCTCCAGTCGGATCCGTGCGTCGAGGATCACGTCCTGGAGGCGGACGTCGGGCGGCGCGGCGCTCACGATGACACCTGCGGCCGTCTCTCGAGACGCCCGCCCACGCACGACGAAAGAAGCACCGAAACGTCTTTTGAGAGCCCGAGCTGGCGCGCCGCCATGGGCAGCAGCGCCTCCTGCCGGATGCCGAGCATCTTCGCGAGCTGATGCTCGCGATCGAGCTGGGTCCAGGCGAGATGCAGAAGCCCGAAGAACGTTTCGATCACCCCGTCGCCGCGAACCGCGCTCGCCTTGAACACGGGCTCCCGACCCCTGCTCGCGAGCGCGTCGATCTCGGCGTCCGAGCGGACATGGTCGAGGTCACGCTTGTTGAACTGGATGACGAGAGGCAGCCCCTTGATGGCGAGCCCCAGCTCTTTCAAGTTGTTCCGCAAATCGAGAAAGGATGCTGCATTGTGCTCGGTCTCGCTGATCTGCGAGTCGGCAATGAACGCGACGCCGTCGGCTCCTTGCAACACGAGCCGGCGCGTCGAGGAATGGAGAACTTGACCCGGAACCGTGAAGATCTTGATTCGCAGGGTCATCCCGGGCGGGCCGCCGGAGGCCCGCTCCTCGCCCTCGGCGCGCAGCGTCAGCGGAAGCATGTCGAAGAACAGAGTCCGATCGTCCTTGGTCTCGAGCGTCATCAATCGACCTCGAGATCGTTCCGAAGTGAGCTGATGCAGAGAACGCAGATTGCTCGTCTTGCCGCTGAGGGCCGGCCCGTAATAAACGAGCTTGAGCCCGATCTCGCGGCCGGCGAAGTTGATCTGCACAAGTCCTCTCCGAGCAGTATCCCATACTTCAATACGGCTCGCGCAATCCGAAACATCACTCCCCCCCCGCGCGCAAAGAAACAATCGTCCGATCGTCGGGTGAGCGAGTTACAATTGGCCCACCATGGTGGCCAAGGTGGGCGAGCCCGCTCCCGATTTTCGTCTCGAGAGCGACGCGGGCAGCGCCGTTTCACTCGAGGACTTCGCCGGAAGATGGCTGGTTCTCTATTTCTATCCGAGAGACAGCACGCCGGGCTGCACGCGCGAGGCGCAGGACTTCACACGAGCCGTGGACCAGCTGCGCAAGCTGGGTGCGGCGGTCGTCGGAGTGTCGAAGGACTCGGTGAAGAGCCATTGCAGCTTCCGGGACAAGATTGGCATCGAGTTTCCGCTTTTGAGTGACCCGGATCTCGTCGTTCATCGCGCTTACCGCGCGTGGGGGACGAAGACGATGTACGGGAAGAAGGTCGAGGGGACGATTCGGTCGACCTTCCTCATCTCGCCGGCCGGTACCATCGAGCACGTCTGGAGTTCGGTCAAAGTCGACGGCCACGTGGCAGACGTCGTGGCCATTCTGCGTGCGGCGCGGCGCGAAAGCGCGAAACCGGCGCGCACGTGACGGCGGATGCGACGGCGACGCTCGTGTGGCTCGCGCCCGCGCAGCCCACCCGCGAAGAGCGCGATGCGCTTGCGACCTGGGCCAGCGCGCACGGGATCCGCTTCGCCGAGCCGAGCGACGACGCGCTGCCCGGCATCGCGGTCGATCCGCAGATCGCTGCATCGGTCGAGGACCAGCTCGAGCGAGCGCGAGCCGCCATGGCCGCTGCAGACGGCTCGGAGGTCGACGCAGCGCTTTCGTCGGCCGAATCGTTGCTTCGCGCCCACGCGGAGCTGCCCGAGGCCGCGTGGCTCATGGCGGAAGTCGAGCGCGGTCGCTCGGCGCGCTGGCGCAGGGTTCCGCCGATGGACCTCGAGGCGGCGGACCGCGCGTGGGCTCGAGCCGAGGCTCTCGACGGAGGCCGAGTCGCGGGTCTCGGGGAGAGGTCCGCATCCCCTCCTCCCTCGTCCCCTCGCCCCTCGTCCCCTCCCCCCACTTCGGATCTGGTGATCGAAGGGCGGACGGGAACGTCGCTCTGGGTCGACGGGGAGTCCGCCTTGCCCGGAACCATCCGGCTGCGCGAGGGCCCCCACGCGATCGTCGTCACGCAGAATGGTGCGCCGGTCTGGGCCACGTGGGTCGACCTCACGGCCGCGACGTCGCGCATCCGGCCGCTCGCTCGGCGGGTGGCCCCATGCTCGCGGCCGGACCTGCTGCAGGTCGCGCCGGCGGGCGAGACGATAGTTGCCCATGGCGTTCGCTGCGGTCGGTGGGTTGCTGCCGAGCGCGGCAGCGTAGCTGGAGCGGTTCGCCTCTCCACGTGCGACCACGATCAGTGCGGTCTTTTGGTCGAGTGGCGCTCGCGCCTCGCGACCAACGGAGCATCGCTTGCCGCGGATCAGGGCCAAAGCCAAAGGGCCGTGGAAGGCTCCCGTCGAGGTTGGCCGTCCTGGGCGACATGGACCCTGGTTGCGGCGGGGGTAGCAGTCGCAGCCGGCGCCATCGTCCTTGCGTCGGGAGTGTGGCGATCCGCGCCCTCGGAGACGCGGTTCGTCGGTGGAGGCCTCGTCAATGGCCCTTGATTGCGGATTGCAGCCCCGATGCTTACGCTCAGGCCAATGGCTCAGGCACCCCGACTCGACTTCGAGTCTTTCGTTGCTCGCAAGAAGTCGGAGCGAGCCGCCACCGACACGGCTGGGCATGAATATACGTACACGTTCGATCGCCAGTCGCGCGTCGCGTTCGAGAACACGAAGCCCGTCGCGCTCGCCGTCGAGGCGAGCGTCCGATTGTTCAAGCAGATCGGCAAGCATCAGCTGCTCGGGCACGCCGTCAAGGTGAGTGAGCGACAGCTCCCGCGAATCTACAGAATCACCAAGACCGCCTCGGACGTGCTGCAGATCGCGATGCCGCAGGTGTTCGTCGTGAACAATCCGACGTTCAACGCCGGGACGCTCGGAACGAACGAGGACTCGTTCATCATGGTCCACTCGGCGCTCGTCGAGCAGTATTCCGACGAAGAATTGCTGACGGTCATCGGACACGAGTGCGGTCACATTCACAACTCGCACGTCGCCTATCTCACGGCGCTCCACTATCTCACGTACATGGCAGGTATGTTTCTGCCTTGGATTCTTCAGCCCGCGCTCGTTGCGCTGCGAACCTGGTCGCGAAGGGCCGAGATCACCTGCGACCGCGCGGGAATGCTGGTGGCCAAGGACGAGTCCGCAGCCGAGCGCGCGATCACCAAACTGGCCGTTGGATCACGCAAGCTCTACGAGGAGTTCAACCTCGATGCCTTTCTCGAACAGCACGAGGAGGCCAATCAGGGAATCGGCAAGTACATGGAGGTCTTCGCCACCCATCCATGGTTGCCGAAACGAGTCCTCGCAATGCGGGTCTTCGGCGCGAGCCAGCTGTATCGAACGGCCGTCGGCCAGCCGGCCACGGGGCTGACGATGAGCGAGGTCGACAGCCGCGTCGCCGCCCTGCTCAAGGGGGAGGCATGAGTCACGGAACTCCCACCATCGACGGCCATTCGTCCACATCCGGAAGGCCCGCCCTCGACGCGTTCTTCCAGCAGCGCGACGTGGTCGTCCAGTCGCTCCGCGATCTGGGCGACGTCGCCGCCGCGCTCGGGACGCGGACATTGCGCGACCGGATTGCTCGCGAGCTGGTGCGAAAGCTCGAGGAAGACCGCTTTCATCTCGTCGTCGTCGGCGAGTTCAACCACGGCAAGACGACCTTCGTAAATGCGCTGCTCGGTGGCCGGGTGCTTCCGGTCGGAGTCACTCCGACCACGGCTGCCATTCACCACATTCGCTGGGCGGAGAGGCCGGAGGCTTGGGTCGTGGCGCGGGCGGGAGAGAGAAGGTCGATCCTTTTCGAAGAGGCCAAGCGCTTCTCCGTCGGGGGCGGCGCGAACCCAGAAGAGATCGATTATCTCGAGATCGGCTACCCGGCGTCCCTGCTCAAAGAGCGCATCCTGCTCGTCGACACGCCCGGAGTGAACGACTTGTCGCTCCAGCGTTCGGACATCACCTACAGCTACATCCCTCGAGCCGACGCCGTTCTTTTCCTCCTCGACGCGGGGCAAATCCTGAAAGAGAGCGAACGGGTCTTTTTGCACGACAAGCTTCTCAGCGCGTCTCGTGACAAGATCGTATTCGTCATCACGAAGTGGGATCTGCTGTCGCCTGACGAGCGCCGCGAGGCGCTGGCGTATGCCCGTAACCATCTCAGCACGCTCGTGAAGGAACCCGTGGTCTTTCCGGTGAGCGCCGAAGCCGCACTTTCCGGGCACTTGCACGAGAGCGGATTGCCGGAGCTCGTCGTGCATCTGACGCGATTTCTCGCGGAAGAGCGAGGCCGCATCCTCCTCGACAACGCGCTCGGTGAAGGTCTCGGCGCCGCCGCGTTGCTTTCGAAGGGGATCGACGCCCGCCGGCGGGGCATTCAGATGGATGGCGAGGAGATCGATCGGCGCATCGCCACGCTGGAGAAGGATCTCGCCGGGCAGATGGGCACCATCGAGCAGCGAAGGTCGCAGATTCGCGAGGAAGTCGCCGCCATCAAGACCGGTGGGCGCAAGGATCTGGACCGTTTCGTCGACGACGTATGCCGACAGCTTCCGAACGTGGTCGATTCGGCCAAGCCGCAGGAGCTCAAGCAGTTCCTTCCCGCGTTCCTCGAAGACGCTTTCAAGCAATGGGCCGAGGAAGAGACCCGTGAAATCGCCATGCAGCTCGAGCAGGTTGCCGAGAGAGCGGTGGCGCTGGTCCGCGAGGACGCGCGCGATAGCGCGCGAAGCGTTGCCGCCGCGCTGGGGAACGATGCGCGACGCCTCGACGTGCAGGTCGACACGATCAAATACGACGTGGGAGTCGTCGCGCTGATGTTCGGTGGCGTCGCGCTCATGGCGGTCAACCTGATGGCCGGAGGCGTCCTGGCTGTCGCGGGACCCGCCATCTTCGCGATGTTCGCCCGCGGCAAGGTGCACGAAGAATTCAAGAAGCGGGCGAAAGAGCTCGCCCCCGAGGTCATGAGGGAGACGGCGAAGAAGGTCGCTCCGAAGCTCGACGGTCTCATCGACGACTTTGCGTCCAAGCTGGACGCCTGGATCATCAGCGCGGGGGAAGAGCTGCACCGCGAGGTTCTCGAGGTGCTCCGCGCGACGAAGGAAGCCCGGCGTGCCGGTCAGGGCGACGAGGCGGCCGCGAAGGCCGAGGTCGACCGGCAGGCGTCGATCCTCGGCGCGTTGAGCGAACGGATTCAGAAGCTGCGCAGCGACCTCTGGTCCGGCGGCGGGCACGTCCGAATCGATGCGTCGGCCACGGAGCGCGCCTCATCGTGACGAAAACAGCAGACGGGGAAAGTCGTCGGCTCCGATCGCCTTGAGCCTCTCGAAGCGCATCAGAAAGCGGCGCCAATCCTTGACGACGCGCGGGCCCGCGTGGCCGTCGCGCAGCGCATAGTCGGTGATGCGCGTGATGGTGAAGCGCAGCGCCGCAAAACAGCCTTCTGCCCACAGCGCCCGGCGCTCGGCGGAAGCGAGAGGACGCACGCTCTCGTAGCCGCGCACCAGAGCCGCGCAGAGGCGAAGGTCGAGCTCGTCGCCGACGCACCAGGCCAGGAGTGTGACCATCAGATCGTATGCAAATGTGCCCTCCGATGCGCTTTCGAAGTCGAGGAGCGCCGCGATTTCACCCTGCTCGTTCCAAAGCACGTTGTCTCGAAACAGATCGCCGTGGGTCAGTCCACGAGGCAGCGTGACGTCCCTCGCCGCGTGCGCCCGGTCGAGCTCGGCCCGCAACCTCGGAACGAGAGCCTCGAACGTTCCGTGACGTCGGAGCGCTATCGTTTCAAGGCGGCGAATCAAGTCTTCGTAGCGGAAACGGCCGAGCTCGCAGGTTTCGTGCGCCCCGGCTCGGTGCACGGCGGCGAGCGCAGCCCCGACCTTGCCGACGTCGCCCGGGCTCACGGACGCTTGACACCGCATCGTGCCGTCGCGCCAGGGAAACAGCGCGGCTGGCTTTCCCCGCAGCCTCGACACGAGGGCCCGGTCGGTGCGAGCGACCGGAGCCGGGGTGGGCACGCCCGCGTCGGCCAGGCGCCTCAACATGGCGGTTTCGTGCTCGGCGCCTGGGAAGTCGCGCTCCTCGTAGAGGCGCAGGAAGTAGCGGCGTCCTCCGAGCCAGAGCGAGAAGTTCGAGTTCACGCTCCCTGCCGGGACTCCCGTCACGGCGCTCAAGTCGGTGAGGCCGTATTCCGCCGCGAGCTCGAGCGCATCCCTTTCGTGCAGAGCCGTCAGGACTGCCACGGGCCCATGATACGTGGCGGGGGCCCGCCATGCGCTTGCTTGGTGCGGTTTGCGTGGCAAAAGCGATCTCAGCGCGAACTCTAATCTGGACGTACCGTGATGAACTCTGGTACACGGCGCAAGGCATTCGCCCGCGTTACCCCGAGCAAGAACGACCGAGCGAAGCCCGGGGGAGACGGGCGATAAGCTGTGTTTTTTCAAAGCTTTGCCCGAACCGAGACTGACATGGCCAAGACGAAGAAGGCGCCGGTGACGACGAAAGCAGCATCGATCCGACCGGCCGCTCCGACCAAATCGGCGCCGCCCAAAGGTGCGGGCGGGAAGGAAGACGCGGGAACCGCGAAGCGCAAGCTCGGACTGCGAGGGGCGGCTCCCTGGGCGGCGCGTCATGCCGCCAAGCACGCGGCAGAAGCGCGCGCGCGCGCGGCCGAGCCCCCGCTGCCAGGCAGCGCGAGGGCCACGATTCGAACCCCCGTGGACGCCGAAGACATCAAGGAGAGAGTCCGGGATCTGCACGCGGCGCTGGCTCAGATCAAGTCCCTCCGAAAGAACCTAGCAAAGACGTTCTTCGACATCGGGCTCGTGCTCCGGGATATCGAGGCCAGAAAGCTGTACGAGGCCAAGCGCTTTCCCTCGTTCGAAGCGTTCGTCGAGCGTGAGATCGATCTGGGCAAAACGACGGCCCTGCGGCTGGTGCGCATTGTCGGGCTGTTTCAGAAAGACGGCGCTCTCGAGGTCGGGCTCGACCGCCTCTCCGCTGCCGTCGCCGCAATCGACTCCGTGGGCGAGGCCGACCTCGGACGAGCCCCTCCCCCGCCCGTCTCGGCCACGGCTCTGCCGCTCAGACCCCCCGGAAGATGATCGCGTCGCGGGGGGCGAGGCGATCATCTCCCGCGCGGTAAAAGCACAATCGCGCGAGTGCCCACCCCGCGCTCGCTTTCGACGCCGACCTCGCCTCCGTGCTGTTCCACGATCTTTCGAACGATGGAGAGCCCCAGCCCCGTGCCGGCCTCCTTGGTCGTGAAGAATGGGTCGAACACCTGCGCCAGGGCCGACGGTTCGATCCCGGTTCCCGTGTCTTCGACCATCAACCTCACGCGGTCACCGTCGTAATCGACGTCCACCCGCAAGACGCCTCCGTCCTTCATTGCTTCCAGAGAGTTCATCACCAGATTCAATATGACCTGCTTGAGCTTCTCTGCGTCGCCCACGAGGACGCATTCGTTCGAGAGATCGCGCTCGATGATCACGCCGCGCGCGGCGGCCGCCCCCTGCTCGAGGTCGAGAACACCGTCCACGAGATGCCCGAGGTGCACGAGCTCACGGACTCCCGCGCGGGGTCGAGCGAGGTCGAGAAACTCCGTCAGGAGCCGGCTCAAGCGTCCAATCTCGTCGCCGACGATCTGGGTTTTGCTCCGCAGGGCTGCGCGAGAGTCGTCGTCGACGGGAAGCTTGTCGACGTGTCGTCCGAGCAAGTGCAGCTGCAAGACGGCCGCGTTCAGCGGATTGCGAATCTCGTGCGCGAGGTTCATCGCCAGCCGACCCATGGCCGACAGCGCCTCGGCGTCCGCGGCGCGCTTCTCGAGAGCTCTGCGCTCGGTCACGTCGATGCCGAAGCCGTAGACGACGGCCGGTTCGTCTCCCCCGGCACGGGCCATCGAGAGATGCCAGCGAACACGGCTTCGCCCCGTCGACTCGGGGCGGTCGCGATGCCAGACCGGGGCGCCGCCGCCCGGCAGTGTTCCGGGCGGGGCGGAATCGACGAAACCGGTCTCGATCTCCTGCGGTCTTCCTGCCCGGGCGAGGGCGATCGTCTCTCTCATTCGGATGCGATCCTCGTCGGGAATCCAGCTTTCGACGAAAGGCCGACCGACGGCAGCACTCGGCTCGACTCCCACGAGCGTCGCGGCCTTGCGGTTGAAGAGCGCGATGCAGTCCTCGGAATCGAGGCCGACCACGAGCACGTCGGTCAGGTCCACCAGGGCCCGGTAGCGCCGTTCGAGCTCTTCGCGTTCGCGTGCAAGGCGCACTTTCGCGTGTGCCTGCTCGACCGTGGAAACGAGCTCTTCGGGTCGGAATGACTTGGGGACGAAGGCGAACGCGCCCGAGCGGAGCGCGCCGATTGCCGCGTCCATGGTTGCAAAGCCCGTGATGAGGATGACTTCCCCGAACGGACACGCGCTACGCAAGCGGAAGATGAGATCCACCCCGCTCGTGTCCGGCAGCTTGACGTCGACGATGGCCACATCGAATCCGCGCGCGTGAGCAATGGCGAGGCCTTCCTCGCCGCACGAGGCCGTCACGACCTCGATGGCATCCGCGGCCGCGCTCCCGTCGGACCACTCTCCCGCCAGCAACACGGCGCGAAGCGAGGCCACGAGCTCGACGCTGTCGTCGACGATGAGCACCCGGGCGCGCGCGGTTACGGGTCGACCCGGTGGGCGCCGGAGCGAGTCGCCGCGCATCCTCGCGTCACCCGATACCGAGGAGCTTCTTCAACGTTTCGTTCACGAGCTGCGGGTTCGCTGAACCGTTCGTCTCCTTCATTACCTGTCCCACGAAGAAGCCGACGACGTTGGCCTTGCCGGCGCGAAGCTGGGCCGCCTGTTTGGGAAAAGTTTCGATCACGTGCTTGCACGCCGCTTCGATCGCGCCGGCGTCGCTCACCTGCTTGATTCCCAGTTCCGCGACGACGGCGCCCGGCTCGCGATCCGTGCCGGCGACCCGGGCGTACACTTCTTTCGCTTGTTTTCCGCTGATCGTCCCCTCGTCCACGAGGGCGAGCAGCGAGGCCAGCTGCCGCGCGCTCACGGGGATCTCGCCTTTCAGGCCGTGGGTACGAACGTCCCTCAAGACCTCGCTCTGGATGAAGTTCGCGGTCTTGGAAGCGTTGCCGTGGAGAGTGGCCGCCTCCTCGAAGAAGGCTGCGATACGCGGGTGGCCGGTGAGCACCCTGGCCGCATAGGGAGTGAGCCCCAAGTCGACTTCGAAGCGCTTCCGTTTGTCTCGTGGAAGCTCCGGCATCGACGCCTCGAGCGCCGCCACGAGCGCGCTGTCGATGACCAGGGGCGGAAGGTCCGGATCGGGGAAATATCGGTAGTCCTGTGCCTCCTCCTTGCTTCGCAGGCTGAAGGTCCGTCCGCTGTCCTCGTCCCACCCTCGAGTCTCCTGCACGATCGCGGTCCCCGCATCGAGCACGGCGGCCTGACGGTCGATCTCGTGCGCGATCGCTCGTTCGACGAATCGAAACGAATTGATGTTTTTGAGCTCCACGCGCGTGCCCAGCCGTGAAGAGCCGAGCGGCCGAATGCTGACGTTCGCATCGCACCGGAAGCTGCCCTCCTCCAGGTTCCCGTCGTTCACGCCGATGAACATGAGCAGGTCCCGTAGCGTGCGAAGGTATTCCGCGGCCTCCGCCGCGCTGCGCAAGTCGGGATCGCCGACGATCTCCACGAGCGGAACTCCGGATCGATTCAAGTCGACTACGGATGCGCTGCCGTGATGCAGGCTCTTGCCGGCGTCTTCCTCCATGTGGACGCGCGTGATGCCCGCCGTCTTGACGTTCCCGTCGACCTCGATGTCGAGGCGCCCTCGCTCGCTGAACGGCTCATCGTACTGGCTGATCTGGTAGCCCTTGGGCAAATCGGGGTAAAAGTAGTTTTTGCGGGCAAACCGACTCCGCGGTCGGATCGCGCACGACAGCGCGAGGGCCGTGCGCACTGCCAGTCGAACCGCCTCGCCATTGAGCACCGGAAGCGCACCGGGCAGGCCGATGCAGACCGGACACACCTGGGTGTTCGGGGGCGCGCCATAGGCGGTCGAACACCCGCAAAATGCCTTGGTCGTCGTCAGGAGCTGCGCGTGCACCTCAAGTCCGATGAACGGCTCGTAGCGCATGGGGGCGGCCGTCGGTTTAGCACGCCCCCACCCGAGCTCACTTGGCGAACTGGAACACCACCTCGCTCTTTCGCACGAGACCCAGCTCGTCGCGAGCGATGCGCTCCACGGCGGCCGGGTCGTCACGGAGGTCTCGCACCGTCGCGCGCAGCCTCTCCACCTCGGCCTTGAGCTCGGCGTTCTCCTTGTCGACCTGCTCGACCTCTCGCTGCAGGCTGCGGACACGGGGGAGCCCATCCGGCTCGAGCACCAGCACGGGGACGGCGACGAGCGCGAGCGCCAGCACCGCGATCGGTAACGTGCGCTCTACGAGTTCGCCGGATGGCATGGTCGACCGCAACGGCAACGGCAACGGCAACGGGACAATCGCACGATTCGAGGCCGCCCCCCAACTTCTCTGGCGGAGCCCGATCGTGTTAAATGACCCGTTGTGCACGAGTTCCACGGGCTTCTGACGGAGGTGGTGGGTTACGACGCTCTGGCCGAGGGGCTGTTCCTCTCGGCGACTCGTCGCCTCTCGCTGATCTCAGCCCTCGTTGCCACGGGCATGGTGGATGTGGCGCGCCTCGAATCGTTTCTCGTGGCCGCGAGGGAGCCGGCCGTGCCCGTCGTCGCGGAGCTCGAGCCCGTCAGGCGTCTGGTGGACGCGCTGCCGGCCAATCTGTGCCAGCATTTGCTGGCCTTGCCTGTGGGTCAGGACGTTGTGACCGGCACGATCGACGTGGCGGTCGTCGACGGCTCGGATGTCCATGCCGCGGACGAAATCGCCTACTGGCTGAACGCCCCGGTGCGGGTCGTTCGTGCGCCGCTCGGCGTGATGAGCGCCGCTCTGCGCCAGCTGGCGGCTCCCCACCAGGCGCATGAAGATCCCCGCCGCGGCAAGCTGCCAAGTGAATCCGAGGAGGAGAGCCGGTCGTCGGGCGTGCCTACGCAGCGGGGCCCGTTCCAGCAATCCGCCGGCGCCGAAGAGGCGGCCTCGACGAAACGCGGACATTGAATTTGCTTCTCGTCTCGTGTGCCGTCTCGAGTACGCTATGAATCCACAGCGCCCACTTCGAGCTTCTTGCTAATCATGTCGGAGTACAGAACGCTCCGCGACCGGTGGGCGGCAGAGATTCTCCGCCCTCATGAGGAAAGCGAGCCTCCAAGGGCGCGGCCACCCAACCTGGCCGGTCACGTCGACGCGCAACCGCTCTACGGTCCGGACGACCTCGAGGCCGCCGGGTTCGACCTCCAGCGAGACCTTGGCGTTCCGGGCGCGCCGCCCTTCACACGCGGCGTCCAACCGAACATGTACAGGGGGCGCCTCTGGACGATGCGACAGTACGCGGGATTCGGCACCGCCGCCGAGTCGAACGCGCGGTTTCGGTACTTGCGGTCCCAGGGTCAGACGGGGCTGAGCGTCGCTTTCGACTTGCCGACCCAGATGGGGCACGACTCCGACGACCCGCGTGCTCGGGGCGAGGTGGGGCGCGTGGGCGTCGCGATCGATTCGCTCGACGACATGCGAACGCTGCTCGAGGGCTTGCCGCTGGACGAGATCTCGACGTCGATGACGATCAATGCGACGGCCGCCGTGCTGCTGTGCATGTACGTTGCGGTCGCCGACGAGCGGGGGATCGCGCGCAATCGACTGAGAGGCACGGTCCAGAACGACGTCCTCAAAGAGTACATTGCGCGCGGGACGTACATTCATCCGCCCCGCGCGTCGCTTCGTCTCGTGACGGACGTCATCGCGTGGTGCGCTGCGGAGGTGCCGAAGTACAACCCGATTTCCATCAGCGGATACCACATCCGGGAAGCGGGTGCCGATGCGGCGCAGGAGCTTGCATTCACTCTTGCCGACGGCATTGCGTACGTCGAGGCGGCCGTGAACGCGGGACTCGACGTGGATCATTTCGCCGGGCAGCTCTCGTTCTTCTTCAACGTCCAGAACAACGTCATCGAAGAGGTCGCGAAGTTTCGCGCAGCGCGACGCATGTGGAGCATGCTGATGCGCGATCGCTTCGGAGCCAAGACCGCTCGGGCGCGCGCGCTGCGATTCCACTGTCAAACTGCCGGTGCGACCCTGACGGCGCAGCAGCCGCTGGTGAACATCGCCCGGGTCACGGTCCAGACCCTCGCAGCGGTCCTCGGCGGATGCCAGTCGCTCCACGTCAATGCCTACGACGAAGCCCTGGGCCTGCCAACTGCGGAAGCCGCTACGATGGCCTTGAGGACGCAGCAGGTGGTCGCTTATGAGAGCGGCGTCGCGGATTTCGTCGACGCCCTGGGCGGGAGCTACGCCATCGAGGCGCTGACAGGCCGCCTCGAAAAGCTCGCGTACGACCATCTCGCGCGCATCGATGCGATGGGAGGCATGGTGTCGGCGATCGAACGGGGGTACCCTCAGCGCGAGATCCAGCGAACCGCCTACGAACACCAGCTCGAGATCGAGCGCAAGGAGCGGATCGTCGTCGGCGTCAACGCCTTCGTACAGGACGGTGTCTCCGTGCCGGTGGCTCGCGTCAACCCGGGGATCGAAACTGAACAGGTCGAGCGGCTTCGCGCCGTGCGGGCCCGGCGGGAGCGGGCGGCTCACGAAGCGGCCCTCGATGGCATTGCGCGGGCCGCGCAGGGGTCGGAGAACGTCGTCCCCCACGTTCTCGCCGCCGTGAAAGCCGACGCCACCGTAGGAGAGATAGCGGGGGTCCTTCGAGCCGAATGGGGAGAGCACGTCGAAACGCTCGTTCCCTGAGCTCGTGTTACCAAGCGTGGCTGATGCCGGCCCTCATCATCCATCACCGCGTGTCCATCCCCGCCCCGGCGACACACCTGGTTCACGTCGAGAGCACGATATCGAAAGACGGTGAAAGCCTGCCGGAGTCGCTCGTGCTCTTCATGCCGGTCTGGACTCCCGGATCGTATCTCGTTCGAGAATATGCTCGTCACATAGAGGGCTTCCAGGTCGCCCCGCCGTCGCGGGCAGCGAAGATCCGGAAGAATGCCTGGCGGATCGACACGCAACGAGGTGCGAGCATCATCGTCCGGTACCGCCTCTACGCGGCCGAGCTTACCGTGCGGACGAGTCATATCGACGAGACCCACGCGTTTCTGGTCGGCGCTGCGGTGTTCTTGGGCGTGGAAGGCCACGGCGACGTGGGCGCGACGATCGAGCTCGAAACAGCCGCTTCGTGGCGCATCGCGACGCCGCTGTCGCGCGTCTCTCGAGGCAGCGGACGCCTGCACCGGTTGGAGGCCCCCGATTTCGAGACCCTCGTCGACTCACCGATCGAGCTCGGGACTCATCTCGAGAGGACTTTCGACGTTCTGGGCATCCCCCACCGATACGCGATCTGCCCGCTGATCGCGGACGAAGACGCCAAGCGGCTCGTCGACGACACCAAGACCATCGTAGAGGTCGAGGCGAGCCTGTTCGGCGGAAGCCTGCCCTACGAGTCGTACGATCTGCTCTTGCATCTCTCGCCACGGGGCCGAGGCGGGCTGGAGCACAGCTGCAGCGCTGCGCTCATCGCGCCCCAGAGCAGCTTCGCGACACGCGAGGGATACCTGGATCTCCTCTCGCTCATTGCGCACGAGGTGTTCCACGCCTGGAACATCAAGCGCATTCGACCCGCCGGGCTCACGCCCTACCGATACGACGAGGAGTGCTACACGAGGCTTCTCTGGTGGTTCGAGGGGGCGACGAGCTACTACGATTGGCGGGTGCTCGCGCTGTCGCGTCTGTGCAGCATCGACGAGTACCTCGAGCACTTCGCGGGGGAGCTGGCCTACCTCGACCAGACCCAGGGCCGACTCGTTCAGTCTCTCGAGGACGCCAGCTTCGACGCCTGGATCAAGCTGTACCGGCCCGACGAGAACTCCTCGAACAGCGGCGTCAGCTACTATCGGAAGGGGGAGATCGTGTGCGCGCTCCTCGATATCGAGCTTCGCGCGCGCACGGGCGGGGCCACCACCCTCGATACGACACTGAAGCACCTCTGGGACGAGTATGGACGTCGGGCTCGTCCCATTCCCGAAGAGGGTATGCAGGCAATTTTTGAGGACGCTGCGGGGACCGAGCTCGGAGATCTCTTCGACGCGTGGATCAGAACGCCGACGGAGATCGACTATGGCCGCACTCTTGCTCGAGTGGGGCTCGCCGTCGAGCGATCGGTCCGGACGGACGCGCCGCGCAGCTCGCTGGGGGTGCGCGTGAGAGCCGACGGCGGTCGCAGCATCGTCGCCGCCGTGACGCGCGATACGGCGGCCTGGAGGGCCGGGATCGATGTGGGCGACGAGATCGTCGCGGTCGGAGCGACCCGCGTCGAAGCTGCGAACCTGGATCCGGCCCTCCGGGATCGGGCTCCGGGCGAGTCGGTGGACGTCCTGGTCTCGCGCGACGGCCGGCTCACGACCAAGAGCGTGACGCTCGACGCGGCGCGACTCGATCGCGTGAGAATCGTCCCGATGCGCGACGCCACACCGCCGGCCCGAGGGGCCTTCGAGGCTTGGATGCGGTTGCCGCTGCCCGCGGCCAAGGTGACGGGTGCCTCGTGAGCGCACTGGGGCCGAAGACTCGCGCGGCCTCGGTCACCGAAATGACCGAATACGTCCTACCCCAGCATGCAAACGTCCACGGCACGGTCTTTGGTGGACAGATCATGGCCTGGATCGACATCTGCGCTGCCATTTGCGCCCAGCGCCACGCCGGACGCCCGTGCGTCACGGCATTCGTCGATGACATGCACTTCAGGCGTCCGGTACGCGTCGGTCAAGTCGTCCGATTGCGCGCTCAACTGCGGGCTACGTTCCGAACATCGATGGAAATCGAGGTCCGGGTCTGGGGAGAAGACGCGACGACCGGCGAACGGTGGCCGACGGTCGAGTGTTTCACGACTTTCGTGGCGCTCGACGACGATTTCAGACCGACTCCGGTTCCGTCGGTCCTGCACGAGACCGACGAGGATCGGGCTACGCAAGCCGCCGCCGACGAGCGCCGGCGAGTCCGACTCACGAAGTCCGCCCCGGGCGATTAGCGAGGCTGTCGAGACCTCCCAGGACCAGGTGTGCCAGACCGCGAACGGCGATTTCACCGATCTCGGGCCAGCGTTGCGGCCGCGCTCCGAAGTGCCGAGCGCCGATCGAGAGAGCGCTCGGAGACGCCACGAAGAAACGCTGAAGTGCAAACCGCCGCGGCCCGTAAAAGATCGGTACGAATCGGGCGCGCGCGCGCAGGTCGCGCGCAAGGCGCGAGCGGCGCACCGTCGCGTTCCATCCGGCAAGATCGACCGCCCCGAGCTCGGCGGATCGAAGCTGCGTCGCGAGGAAACGACCGGCCAGAACGCCGTACTCGATAGCCTGCGCGATCCCTTCCCCGGTGAGCGCGTCGATTCCCGCCGCTTCGCCTACGAGCATGCACCGGCCGCGCGCGAGCAGTGTCGTCGACTCGAAACCTCGCTCTGCGTATCTCTTGGTCGGGCATTGGGCCGGGTCGATTCCCAGGCCGATCAGCCTCGCCTCGAGGACGGCGGCCACGTCGTCGGGTCGCGATTCGCCGTCGCGTTCGCGCTTGAAGCCATAGACACCCCTGGACACCATCCAGCGTCCGCCGACGATCGTCGGAAAGTCCCACGCGTAGCCGACGAGACTGCGGTCGCTCGCATCGAAACGCAGCGTTCGGTCGTCCTCTCCACGAAGCGGCTCGGTATCCGTCTCGATGACCTGGGCGAGCCATCGTCCGCGGCCGACACCGAGCGATCGACGAACGACGCTGCCGACGCCGTCGCAACCGGCGACGGCAGCCGCGCGTAGAGTGCCTTGCGTCGTTTGCACCACGACGCCCCGGGAGCCCTCGTCGATCAGCCCCGTGACGCAAACGCCGTCGCGGATGCGAACGCCGCGAGCTGCCGCCTGGCGGGCGAGGGCGTGGTCGAACTCCCGCCTGCGCACGACCCGTCCGATGCCGCCCGGGACCGCCTTTACGGACCCCTGTACTCCGAGGAACGACATGCCGTCGATGGGCACCGACTCCACGTCGATCGAAATTCCGATCCCGCGAAGAAGCGAGTCGCCACGCGCGCCGAGGGCACCGGCGCACGGCTTGTCACGCGGATATCTGGCCCTCTCGAGAACGACCGTGCGATCGGCGACAGCCGGCGCCTCGCGTGCGAGGGCCAAAGCCGTGGTCGTGCCCGCCGGGCCACCACCCACGATCACGATCTCCGCGTCGAGCTTCAAGGCCGGCCCTCCCGCGGCGGGCTGCACGTCGGTATGACGGCCACCCGCTTCCCACGGCCGGGCGGGTCTCGAGCGTCGCCTCGACCGTACATGCGGACGATGGGTAGCAGGATGAGCGCGCCCACACATGCGTTGGGCAATGTGGGCGCGGAGACGCCAGTCGGCCACGCGGTCATTCACATCCGCGAGCCCAGCCGTGCGCGAGGGACGCGGCGAGTTCAGACTTGTACCGGAGGGACCAAGACGCCGCGCGCCCGCGCACGGGGGAGACAACAACTCCACCACCTCCGCGTCGCTTCGGCCTTCCCGATTCCTGTGGCGAACTTGCAGAACGCATCGGCACGTGCCTCGCAGCATCCTCGTCGAAATCTCTGGCGCGAGGCTGAACGGAGGGGGCCTACCAACGATGGACGTGCTTTGCTGATGTCGCCCGATGCATTTTGCACTGCGGGACGGCGGACGCGCACTCTCGCCGTGGCCCTCGCGATCACGGGAGCCTCGCTGGTAGGCACCTCGCCGGTGTGCGCGGACGAGGGTCTGCGGCTCGGCATCCAATGGGACAAGCTCGGCGAGGTCATTCGTACCGGCGGCGAATCGCTCCTTCCGGAGATTGGCTTCAAGCTCGGGCGTTCGGAAAGCACCTCGGCGGACTATCCCGTCCCTCCTCGGCAATCCGGACCGGGTCCACGCGTGTCACTGGTTGCGCGTGACTGGAGCGGTGCAGGAGTGCTGGTCGGACGGCCATCCCCGACCGACTTGATCCGACTGAGCCATTCGAGCCGCATGCTGGTTACACGGGTTCGAGCAACGGAAGGAGCGTTGGTTCCCTTCGTACAGGCGGGACTGGGACAGTGGCGGATCGATACGGATCTGCTGCCGGCATTCCGTCCCGACGTCGAGCTTGCGGCGCAACCGGGCGCCGGATTCGAGGCGAGGCTTTCTCCGTTCGTCGTCATTGCCGTGGAGACGGATTACACGATCCTCTATCGACAGGAGCACGAGCCGCAGATGGTGTGTCGGCCGCGTTTCTGGGGGTCATTTCTCGCCGCGCGCGGTCACTTCTGACGCCGGTCGAGGCGAGCCGGCTCGTCGAGTCAGGGTCGGCCAGTCGAAAAGGCGATGGTGGGCGGACATGCTAGGGTCTCCATCGCGCACGATGAAGGCGCCGCCGGATTCGGCCTCAGACGTCGAGACAACCCAGGGCACATCGACCGGCGACGCGCCGGACGAGCACTTCTTCTGCGAGCACGCCGATCGGTGTGGAGGGTGTCCGATCCTGGGCCTGCCTTACACGGAGCAGCTCTTGCTCAAACGCGGAAGAGTCCTCCGCGCGGTGTCGAGGTACCCGGCTCTAGAGCTCGTCGTCACCGAGGCTGTCGTTCCGGCCAAAACGAGGACACACTATCGATCGCGCGCAAAGTTGATCGTCGCTCCCGGCGCCAGAGTGGGGCTGTTCGCGAAGGGTGGTGGCCACAACGTGGTCGACATTCCCGGGTGTCAAGTGCTGTCGCCCCCGCTGGCTCGAATCGTCGATCACGTACGGCGCCTCGTCGCCGCGTCCGAGGGCACGGGCAGCGCCTTTGCGGCTTTCGATCCGGTCTCCGGCGGTTTCCTTCGTGCGCTCGACTTGCGCGAAACCCGCAACGATGGGGCCGTGGGAGTTCTCGTGACTCTGGTGGTCGAGCAGGATCGCGTCGCTGACCTCGTGCCGCTCACACAGGTCGCGCAAGAGCTGATGAAGGAGTTTCCGGAGGTTGTGGGCGTCGCCGCCAATTTTCACGCCGGGGACACCCCGCAAGTGCTCGGCACGAGGACGGTGCCGCTTTCGGGCTCCACCTCGGCTCCGGATCGTATCGGCGAATCGGTCCAGTCGGCCACGTTCGGATCGTTCGTCCAGGTGCACCGTGGACAGGCGGAACGCGTGCACCGTGTGCTCGCCGACGCGGTTGCCCTCGTGCGGACCGGCGGTCGTGCCCCGCAGGTTCTCAACTTGTACGGCGGCTCGGGCGCCATCGCCCTCGGCCTCGCGGCCGGTGGAGCCGAAGTGCACCTGGTCGAGTCGTTCGCTCCGTCCGTTGCACAGGCTCGGGAAGCGGCGCGAGCTCAATCGCTGCCCGTGCACGCACAGTGCGCCGACGTCGCGACGGCGCTTGGCGCGCTGGGCGACGAAGGCCGTCGTTTCGACGTGGCCGTCGTCAATCCACCGCGACGCGGGATGAGCCCATCGGCGCGCGAAGGGCTCGCCCGACTCGGGCCGGAGCTCATCGCGTACGTTTCCTGCGACCCGGATACGCTGGGGCGCGACCTCGATCATTTCGCGCGCCTCGGTTACGCGGCGACGTCGCTCCGCCCGCTCGACATGATCCCGCTCACGGAGGAGGTCGAAACGATCGCGCTGCTGCGCCGCGCGGGCTCGCCTGTTCCGCGGGTGATCTACGAAGACGACGAGGTCGTCATCGTCGACAAGAGTCCGCACGAGCCGACGGCCCCGCAGGGAGAGTACGCGACATCTCTCGTGGCGCGTGCGCGTCGCTTGCGCAACGCAAGGCAAGTCGTGCCCGTGGATAGGCTCGACGTCGGTACGAGCGGTCTGGTCGTTCTCGTACGCAGTCCGGAATACGTCGGGGCGTGGGGCCGTGTGCTGTCGTCGCCCACGACCCGCAAGATCTACGTCGCCGCGGTACGCGGGATCACGCCGGGGAAGGGTACCGTGACGCGTGACCTTCGAGAGCACGGCCAGCAGCACGCGGCGCGGACGCGATACAGGCGCCTGGCGATCGCCGGGGGACAGAGCGTCCTGCGCGTCGTCCCCGATCAAAGTCGAACGCACCAGGTTCGTCGGCACCTGGCGTCGATCGGCCACCCCGTCCTCGGCGATGATCGATACGGGCACGCGCAGACGAACCGTCACTTCGAGGAGAAGAACGGCCTTGACCGGACGTTCTTGCATTGCGTGCGGCTGGAGCTCGATCATCCGCACTCGGGGGCTCGTGTCGTGGTCGAGTCGCCCCTCGCGGGTGACCTCCGCGCGGTGCTCGAACGGATCGTGGGACTGGGAACGCTCAGGTTTCTCGATCAAAAAAACGCGCTGGGTCCGAGCGGCACGTCGACGATCCCTCCTTCCCCGCCGGAGGCGCCGAACGACACGGACGGTCCCCTCGACGTCGATGCGGCTTTACCCACGATTCGACCGGAGCCGCCGGACGACGGCGGCTCGGCGCTGGACGACGATTGACCGTGGAATCGGACGCCCCGAATCATGGCTCCAACTTCAGGACACCGAGCTCCAGCGCGAGGTCGTCGAGAATTGCGTCGAGTTCCGCGCATCGATCGGCAGGCGCCGCCACGACGAGATCGCCGCCATGCATTGCGAACACGCCGGCGAGGCCGTCGCTGGCCTCGATGATTGCCTTGAAGTAGACGACGTCCCGTCCCCGGATGACGACGCGCCGCGAGACCATTCCGGCTCCAATGCAAGGGGATACGGCTCTGCCACGCATGACGGGTGCGCTTCGGACTAGGCCGGCGGTTCGTCGATTTCCATGGGTGCGTCCTTCCTTGCCGCTCCGCGGTCCGGGATGCGCTTTCGGACGTGCTCGACCAGCTTGTCGACATAACTCTCGAAGGGAGGGCACGCCGGTATGCCGAGAGAGTTCAGCAGCTCGTCCGCATTGCGGGCGTCGTAGGTCACCGGCGTGGTGAGCGTCAGGAGCGTGTCGAGGAAGGCGCGCGGGGTTCTGGCGATTCGATCCAGGCCCGGGGCGCGGAGGAGCGCGCGGGCCAGGTTCGCGGGCACCGACCCGCGGGAGGCGCGCGTGCCGGACGCTCGAGCGACGAGGTCGAACACCGCGCGCGCAGCCGCAGGCCTCGGGTCCACGAGGTGGAAAGTTCGGCCCGGGGCCCGCGGGTCGCGGCCAATCGCCGAAGCCGCGCGCGCCACCCAGTCGCTCGGGACCAGATTGAGGGGCCCCTCTCCCCTGCCCGGCAATCGCAGCGGCCACTCCGGCGATGAAGTCAGAGCGAGAAGAACGAGGAAGTACATGCCATCCGGCCGGTCGACGGCCCCCGTCGTTGCGTCGCAGGAGATCGTTGCGGGTCGAACCACGGCGATCGGCATCGAGGCCATCGCGCTGCGCATCAGCTTTTCGGCGCGCGCCTTCGTTTCCTCGATGACGTTGCGAAACGACTGTCCGGCCTCGAGCTCGTCCTCACGCACGATTCCCGATCGATCTCCGGCAACGTGAACGGTCGAGTGGAAGACGAGGCACCGTAGCTTTCCACAGCACCGTGCGAATTCGAGTGCCTCCTGCGCGGCTCCGACGTTGACTCGCTCCGCCGTTTTTCGCTCCGCACCCGGGTTGGTGACCTCGGCGCAGTGATGGATGTGAGTGACGTCGCGCCCGAGCGACTCGAGCTCCCCCCCCGAGAGGCCAAAGTCGATGGCCGAAGCACTTCCCTCGATCAGCTTGATGCGCTCGCGGTCCTCGCCGACCGGATCGGCGAGCGCTTCTCGAGCCGATTGGGACCCTCCCGGACGAACGAGCAGGTACACGAGACACCGCTCGTCCGATCTCAGAAGCTCCGCGCACACGCTTCTGGCGCGCATCACCGGGTACCCGGTCACGAAGACCACGTCGCCGTCAGCCATTCGTCACCGACCGTGCGCCGGCTCGCCACCCAAGGCGCCTTGCAATTGCCTGAAGCGCCTTCGGTCGCTGAGGCCCTTTGGCTGCGTCGGGCCTGGCCCGTGCGAGCGGAACCCAGCCGAACGGGCGGCAGGGCCAAGCTTCGCGCCGCCGCCGTCTCGGGGCACCCGGAGCTTCATGGCCATAGAGGTCCACTTTTTACCATGATACCGCAATGGATAACTTCCTCCTCCTCGAGCCCCCCGGGGGGATCTGCCCGAGCACCTCGGCCCGGGACCGAGCACGACCCATGGAATCGTGGGCGACAGCCACTCGCCACGCTAAGGTCACCACTCCGGAGAGCGCAGATGATCCAGGACGTGCAGAAGGAGCTCGCAAATTCGCTTGCGAAGTCGCACGAGGCCCTCAAGCGTGAGCTCACCAAGCTCCGCGCGGGGCGCGCCAGCGCGTCACTCCTCGACGGCATCAAGGTCGACTACTACGGCACGCCCACGGTCCTGGCCCAGATGGCTCATATCAACGTTCCCGAGCCTCGTCTCATCACGATCAAGCCGTGGGACAAGACGCAGGTGAAGGCCGTCGAAAAGGCATTGCGTGAAAGCGACCTGGGGCTCAACCCACAAATCGACGGCGACCTTGTGCGACTTCCGCTGCCGCCCTTGACCGAGGAGCGTCGGCGGGAGTTCGTCAAGATCGCTCGCAAGTACGGAGAGGAATGCAAGGTCTCCATTCGGAAGGCGCGTCACGACGCGCTCGACTTTCTCGCGCACCTCGAGAGCGAGGGTCAATCGAGCGCCGACGAGGTCGATCGTGCGACGAAGAAAGTCGAGGAGCTCGTTCAAGAGGCCGTCAAGCAAGTCGACTCGGTGATCGGGAACAAAGAGAAGGACATCCTCGAGGTGTGAAGCGGGTCGTCGGCGCGCCGTGCTTCGGACGCGGTGCGGCAACTCGCTTGACACTGTCGGGAGCGGATGAAAGGCTTTTCCCGTTGGAGGGTTCGGCGCTTTGATGCGTGCAGTGGCGGCCGGGCTGAGCGACGTAGGGCTCCAGCGGGAGCACAACGAGGACTCGTTCGTCGTCTTGAAGGAGTTCGACCTGTTCGTCGTGGCCGATGGAATGGGAGGTCATCGTGCGGGTGACGTCGCGTCGCGGATCGCCACGGAGACGATCTCGGAGTTCTTTCGGACCACGGCCAACGAGGACATCACGTGGCCGTTTCACTTCGACACGAACCTGAGTGAAGAGGAAAATCGCCTTCTCACCGGGATTCGTGTGGCAAACCGACAGATCTTCGAGCGGTCCACGCGCTCGCGTGAGTGCCACGGGATGGGAACGACGGTCGTCGGCGCGATGTTCAGCGCGCGCAAGGGACGCATGTACATCGGGCACGTGGGTGATTCGCGTTGCTACCGGGTGCGCGGTGGGCAGATTCAGCTCCTTACTCGGGATCATTCGCTCATCAACGACTACCTGCTCGCCATGCCTGACCTCACCGACGAGCAGAAGAGCGAGCTTCCGAGAAACGTCATTACACGAGCGTTGGGGATGCAAGATCACGTGGTCGTCGACTTGCAGCACGACGACCCCGCGCCTGGCGACGTCTATGTGCTCTGCTCGGATGGGCTGAGCGGGATGGTCGGCGACGACGACATGACCCAGATCATCGTGGGAGCCAGCGACGTCCGGGAAGCGTGCCGGCGGCTCATCCACCGCGCGAACGAACGCGGCGGAGAGGACAACATCACGGCAATTCTCATAAAAATCGAAGATGCAGCCGGTGCTGCCGCCGATACGGTGGCCCACGACTCCGTCACGACGCTTGACCCGGCGGGGACGAGCGGGTAAGCGCCCGGCACGATGGTCAACGCCATCTTTACGGTCCTCGGCGGCTTTTGCATCTACGTGATGGGTACGCTGTCGTACGCCGGAATAGTTCTGCTCATGGCCATCGAAAGCGCATGCATCCCGCTTCCGAGCGAGCTCATCATGCCCTACGCAGGCGCCCTGTCGCACCCGCTGGTGCGCGACGAGCTCAGTCGGCACTTCGGCGTGGGGCTCCCCGTCTTCAGCCTCGTGCTGGCCGCCGTCGCAGGCGCCCTCGGCTGCAATCTCGGAAGCGAGGTCGCGTACTGGGCGGGCGCGAAGGGTGGACGGCCCGCCATTCAGAAATACGGCCGCTATCTTCTCATCTCCAAGCGCGAGATCGAGCTTGCGGATCGCTGGTTCGATCGCAACGGGGAGTTCATCATCCTCTTCGCGCGTCTTCTTCCGGTGGTGCGGACGTTCATCGCATTCCCCGCGGGCGTCGCCCGCATGAATCGAATGAAGTTTCATGTCTTTACGTTCGTAGGCTCGCTTCCTTGGTGCTTTGGCCTCGGATATGTCGGCCAGCAGCTGGGCCTGGGTCTGCTCGACGAGCACTCGCCCCTCAAGCGATTCATGCACAAGTTCGACGCGGTCATTGCCGTGTCGATTCTGCTCGCCGGTGCGTATTTCGTCTGGTCGAGAGTCAGGGTCTACCAGCAGTATCGGGCGGAGCAGGTCGGCGCGGCCAAGGCGGACTGATGTCGGGTTGCTGCGTCGTCTAGAGCGGTGCGACGGCGAACGCAGCGACGCCGAAGTCCCCGACGGCCCAAACGACCCCTCGAGCATCGTCGCATGCCAGTGCGAGAACGCGTCCGTCGCCACGGGGCACGAGCCGCTCGCCTGTGTCGTCCTGACGTGGCGCGGCTCCGATCCGGGCCACGACCGACGCACCGCCTGCAGCGTCGAGGCAGATGAGTGCCGTCGTGTCCTCTGTCGTCGAATAGGTGGCCGCGAGCAGCGTGCCCTCTTCGTCGACGAAGGCCAGCGCGGTGATTCGACCGTCCCATGAGTAAGATCGCCATCCGCCCCCCATTTGCCTGGCGATCCGCGAGGGGCTCGCGTAGGCGACGTGACGCCCGCGCACGGCCAGCATCGTCGGCGCGCCGACGCGCGGTCCATCCATCGGCTCGCGCTCGAGGTTTGCACCGCCCGCGCAGCGAATCAACGCGACCGCGCGGTGCCCGTCGTCGACGACCAGCGCCGCCATCGCCGAGGCCCCGTCCTTCGCGACGGCAGCGATCGTCCCCGCCGCAGGATGGCGTGTGAAGTTTCGCCCTCCGTCGGAGGACGCAAGCAGTCCACCCGATGCGGTCCGAAGCCAAAGCGTTCCGGACGCATAGAGGGCGTCAGCGACGGCGATTCCGGTCGCTGCGGGCTCGAAGCGGCAACCGCCGTCGTGCGAGACCAGCAGTCGTCCGTCGCTCGATACCCCGGCAATCCGGTGTCCCTCGGCGGCGATGGTCGAGAGCTGCATATTCGCCGCGCCCTCGGCCGCCAGCGTTTCACGCGATCCCTCGAGATCGACCCGCGACAGCTCGGAAGCGCCCGATTCGTTGCGCGCAGCCACCAGAGCGCCCCGTGGTACGCATGCGACCGCCGTCGCGGATCCTAGGTCGAGAGGGGCGCCCACTCCGTTCCACGGTCGGGTCGCCCAGGGCAGGCCAAGCGGTTCTTCGGAGGAAAAACCTTCGTCCATGAATGCCGCGTCTTCGAGCTCGCCGTCGCCGTCCGCATCGAGCGCGGGCAGGTCCTCGTCGCGAAGCTCGTCATCCGGGGCGAGGGGTCCTTCTTCGCCCCCATCGAGCTCGATGTCTTCCGACGAATCGCCGGCGAGATCTCCCTCGCTGGGGCCTTCCGCCTCCTCGAGGTCCGAGACGGAGGACCCCTCCGTGCCCAGGTCGAAAAGCGCGCCCGCCCCGAGGTCGAGGTCCTCGGAATCGGTGTCTTCGCTGAGCCAGCTCTCCTCGTTCTCATCGAGGTCGATCGCATCGAGCTCCGTATCCCCGTGGGGTCCCAGGGTGTCGTCGATGCCGTCGAGTGTCGATTCCTCCTCGACCTCGACTTCCGGCTCCGAGTCGTCGTCGACCTCGCCGTCGAGAGGGGGAAGCTCGGAGAGCTCCTCCTCGTCAGTGGTCGTCGGCGTGCGCGTCATAGGAATTCTCTCGTACCGGGGACAACGAGGTTGTCAATTCGTCTCCCCCACTTGCGGGCGGCTATTCGGCACGGGCGTCGACGCCCCCCAACCCGGGCGGGAGCCTGAGCGCGCCCTCTGTTCCCCGAGCCGTGCGTGGCGGTCGGGGTGTGTCGGCGAAGCGACGGGCGTGCACAGGCACGACGCAGGCGTCATAGGCCGAGGTACAAGAATTTCGCGTGCTTCCGTGGATTCGAGCCTCGGCACACCTTGTGCTTATTATTCGTTGAGATAGAGTACAACGGTAAGTTTCCAGGTAGACATGGAACCGCATTCTGTATCCGAGCGAATGCACTTCTGGCTGCGCGTTGCCGCGCTGGCCGCGATCCTGGCCGCGGAATTCGGTCCCAAGCTGTGGAGCAGTGCTCAGTCGGCGCCGACCCGGGGCGGCCCTCGTGAGACCGCAGTGGCGGTCGAGCACCTCGCGCACGATCCCGCCGTCCGGCGGTGATCTTTTCTCCGACAGGTCACGTCAAACTGGGCCTTCGGTCCCGGTGTCACGCAAGCGTCGGCACGGACTCGCGATTGTCCGGCTGAGACCGCCCCCCACCCATCCAACACGGCGGGGTGCCGGACGCGAGCGCGCTCGGGCAGGTTGCATCCTGCGCCGCGGGGCATAGCCTCTGCGCGGGATGCGCCTTCTCGTCCTGTCCCGCAACGCGGCACTGTATTCGACGAGTCGCCTCGTCCTCGCCGCGCGCGCGCGGGGTCACGACGTATCTGTCGCCGATCCGCTCGATTTCCGCATCGTCATCTCGCGCGGGCGGCCTTCGCTTTACCTTGGCGGCGGGCCGCCGCCGCACGTCGATCTCGTGCTTCCACGGATCGGTGCGTCGGTGACGAGCTACGGGCTGGCAGTCGTGCGTCAGTTCGATCTCATGGGTGTGCCGGTTCTCAATACAGCGCTGGCGATTGCGCGCTCGCGCGACAAGCTTCGTGCAATGCAGCTTCTCACGAGGCGGAACATCGACGTTCCCGTGACCGTATGCGCTCGCACGCCGGATTCGATCGAGCACGCCCTGTCGCTCGTCGGCGGGGCTCCCTGCATCGTGAAGCTGCAGCAAGGTGCTCAGGGAATCGGAACGATGATCGCCGAGACCCCCCAGGCCGTCACGTCGCTTCTCGAGACACTCTGGGCCATGGGCCAGGACATCATTCTGCAGCAGTACATCGCCGAGGCGAAAGGTCGGGATCTGCGCGCGATCGTCGTCGGGGGGCGGGTCATCGCGTCGATGCGGCGCCAAGCAAAGGCCGGCGAGTTTCGTTCCAACTTGCACCGTGGGGGCCTTGGCGTCCGCGCGGTCCTCGACGATGCGTACCGGCGTGCCGCGGTGGCTGCGACTCGCGTCGTCGGGCTCGAGATTGCCGGAGTCGACATGCTCGAAACGCGGGAAGGACCGAAGATCCTGGAAATCAATAGCTCGCCCGGCCTCGAGGGGGTGGAGCGGTCGAGCGGCGTCGACGTTGCGCGTGCCATCGTGGTTCACGCGGAGAAATGTCTGGCCCGAAGAGGGCGCAGGCGGCGACCGACGACGCTGGACGACGAACGCCGCCACTCGCGCCTTCGCGAAACGATGCCTCCGCGATTGCGTGGGGCTGCGAGAGCCTGAGCGGCGCTGGCGCGTGGCGCCTTCGCGAGGCTGTGCGATTTCGTGGTGGGAGCGTGAGGCCTCCGCCGAGGCCGAGCGCCGGCGGGCACGACGCAGCGCCCGACCTAGGCTATAGCGTTCCGGTTCATGCAATCCCCCGCTGCGCACCCCGGGTACTACGGGCCCTTCGGGGGCTGCTTCGTCGCCGAAACACTCGTCCCCGCCCTCGACGAGCTCGCGGAGGCGCTGGAGACCATCGTTCGAAGTGCGTCGTTCCAGCGGGAGTGGCGGCAGCTTCTGGCCAGCTACGTCGGCCGTCCCACCCCACTCGGAGACGCAAAGCGACTCGCGCGAGCCATCGATCCCGCGGGAACCCTCATTGCCCACTTGTGGCTCAAGCGAGAGGACCTCTGCCATACCGGAGCCCACAAGATCAACAACGCCGTGGGACAGGTTCTGCTCGCCAAGACCATGGGCAAGGTGCGCATCATCGCCGAAACCGGTGCCGGGCAGCACGGGGTCGCCACGGCCAGCGCATGCGCGCTGTTCGGGCTGCCCTGCCATGTCTACATGGGGGCCGAGGACGTGAAGCGTCAGGCGCCCAATGTCGGACGTATGAAGCTTCTGGGAGCCAAGGTCATCCCCGTCGATTCGGGGTCACGTACGCTCAAGGACGCGATGAACGAGGCCCTTCGCGATTGGGTTACCAACGTTCGCACGACGCATTACTGCATCGGCAGCGCCGCCGGACCGCACCCTTACCCGGAGCTCGTCGCTCTCTTTCAAACCGTGATCGGCGAGGAGGCAAGAGCGCAGGTGCTGGCCTCTCAGGGTTCTCTGCCGGACGCGGTCGTGGCCTGCGTCGGGGGTGGCTCGAACGCGATGGGCTTGTTCCGCCCGTTCCTCCAGGACGCGTCCGTCGCTCTCTTCGGCGTCGAAGCGGCGGGCGAGGGAATCGCCACGGGCCGCCATGCCGCCACGCTGACGTCAGGTCGGGTGGGCGTGCTCCATGGCTCGAAAAGCTACGTTCTCTGTGACGACGCGGGTCAGATCGCCGAGGCACACTCGATCAGCGCAGGGCTCGACTATCCGGGCGTGGGGCCGGAGCACTCGTGGCTCAAGGACAGTGGGCGCGCGTCATACCTCACCGCGACCGACGACGAGGCCCTTGCGGCCGTCTCGCAGGTTGCCAAGAGCGAGGGCATTTTGCCCGCGCTGGAAACGGCTCACGCGTTTGCGCGCGTCGGCGACATCGCCCGGCGTGTTTCGGCAGCGCGAGGTCGCGCGGTATCCCTCGTCGTCGGCCTCTCGGGACGAGGTGACAAGGATCTCGCGACGCTCCTCGATCGACTCGGAGCCGCACCGTGACCCGCCTGAGCGCGCTTTTCGGTGGCGACCGCAAGGTGCTCATTTCCTATCTTTGCGTGGGCGATCCGAGCGTGGAGGAGAGCGTAGAGCTCGCGCGCGCGTGCGTGCGAGCTGGTGCGGACGTGCTGGAGCTCGGCGTTCCATTCAGCGATCCCACGGCCGACGGACCCGCCATCGCGCGTGCGAGCGAGCGCGCCATTGCGGCTGGAGGCGGCATCGACGCGACCTTGCGCGTGGCGGGAGCCATCCGGGCCTCGGACCCGCGGGTCGGCCTCGTGCTGTTCGGCTACTACAATCCGATCTTTGTGCGAGGCGAGGCGCGCGCCGTTCGGGATGCGGCCGACGTAGGGATCGACGCCCTGCTCGTCGTGGATCTACCGGTGGGCGAAGCGGGCCCGCTGCTCGAGGCCGCGCGCACGAACGGCGTTGGGTTCGTACCCCTTCTGGCTCCGACCAGTCGTGCCGAACGCGTCGCGACGGCGACCGCCGTAGCTCGGCACGCGAGCGTACCCTTCATCTACTACGTATCCATCACGGGCATCACGGGCAGCGGCGCCGTCGACGCCAAGGAGGCGGGCTTTCGCGCCGCGGAGGTCCGCAAGCAAACGGGGTGCCCAGTCGTCGTCGGCTTCGGCATCGACTCGGGTGCAAAAGCTCGCGACGCGGCGCAGCGAGCGGACGGCGTCGTCGTGGGAACCGCATTGGTGCGGGCGATTGAACAGGGTCGCACCAGTCTGGACCGGCGCAAGGCCGTGGAACACCTCGTCCGCGAGCTCCGCCTTTCGATCGACGGGAATTGATCGCCCGCCGCGCCGATGGGCCGCCGATCGGCCGCGCGCCGTCGGGTGGGCGCGCTATTCTGTCCTGCGCGCAGCCAGTCGCGCCAAAGCCCATGCTGCTTCTCTGCATTTCTGACGTTCACGGCCACCTCGACGCGCTCCGGGCCGTTCTGGCAACGGCGGAACGGCGGAGCTTTCACAAGCTTCTGGTCGCTGGTGACGTCGTCTTTCCCGGACCGGAGCCGCTCGAGACGTGGCGTCGGCTGGTGGCCGCAGGCGCCATCATGGTTCAGGGTCTGACCGATCGCGGGGTCGCAACCCTCGATCCCGCTTCTCTCCACCCGCGCAGCGAGCACGAGCGCCTCCGGCTCGAACGGATGTGCGCGGTCCAGGACGCGCTGGGCGAGCTCATCCTTGAGCGCATCCGGAGGTTACCCACTCGGACACGTCTTGCCCTAGAGGACGGGGGAGAGCTTCTCCTCGTTCACGGGTCCCCGACCGATCCAGGAGAAGCCCTCACGCACGACATGAGCGATTCGGAGATCAACGCTTTGATCGGGGATGATCCGGCGGATGTCATCGTTTGCGGAGCGAGTCATGTTCCCTTCGACCGGGTTGTCGGCGGCGTGCGCGTGATCAACGTCGGCAGTGTTGGAGAAGCGCCGGGGGCGGGTTCGCGTGTGGCTCATGCCACGTGGATCGAGTCGGGCCCGAGCGGCATTCGGGTCGACCCGATCACCGTGCCCCTTTCCGAGACGGTCGAGCTCTTCGGAAGCCTGGCACCCGAAGCCCGGTGACGGACGGCGCGCTCCCATAAGTCGCTCCTTTGCGCGCGCGACAGCGCGGCTCGGCGCGACAAAGTGGATCTTCGACGACAGGGCCTGCCACGATCTCCCTGTGATCCGTCCCCCCCTGGCCAAGGCGCGGCGGCCGCCCATCATCGTCGCCCGGCACGGGCTGCGCCTGCACAGCTCCGATGCGCCGTGGAGGGAGCTCTTCGAGCGCGCCGACGTCGTGAGCGAAGGAAGCGTCCACGCGGAGCTCCACGGGCGAGTCTGGTATGGCTCGACGAGCATGATTCTGCGCGTGCCCGATGAAGCCGACGGGCCGCTCCTGGCTCGCGTCGCCGATCGCAACGTTCATGTACGATTGCGTGCGGTGCGCACCGCACTTCGCGAAGCTTCCCTCCGCGCTCCTGGTAGGCTGGGTCGCCTGATGTGCGAGCTGCGCATCTCGCCCGATCCTGCCGGCGTGAGGATTGACGTCGACGTTCAGGCGCCGTTGATAGAGAGACGCGCCTCCTCACGTACGGCGCCCTAGCTCGACCGATCGGAACATGTCCAACCCCACGAACGGGCGCGCCGGCGTAGGCGGCGGCCGAAAGAAAAAGCGACGAAAAGGCGCCTCGGTCATCCACGTGACCTTCGGGTCGGGCGGGGGACGGCGGAGCACGGGCCAAGGACACGGGATGGCGGAGGGCCGCCCGTCCAGCATGGCCCCGCCGCCGGACGCGCGCGAGCCGGTCACGGACATCTTCACACGTCGCGAGGTGGCCAAGCTTCTCGGTGTCTCGGAGACTCGCCTACGATCGCTCGATCGCGCCGAGATCGTGTCGCCGTCCGGACAGCGAGGCAGAAAGAGGGCATACACGTTCCAGGATCTCATCGCTCTGCGGGCCACGCGAGAGCTGCTCGAGCACCGCGTCCGCCTGCGGGACGTGGCCCGGGCCATTGGCGCGCTTCGTGCGACCTTGCCCCGCGTCACTCGTCCGCTGCAACAGCTGCGTATCGTGGGCGACGGCCGCCGTGTCGTGGTCCGCTCCGACGGCGGCACATTCGAGCCACTCACGGGTCAAATGGTGCTCGACTTCGAGGTTCAGTCCCTGCGCGACGACGTCGTCCGGGTGCTGCGCCCCGAAACGAGCTCCGAACGCGTCGCGACGGCCTACGACCTGTACATTCAAGCGAGCGGGCTCGACGAGGACCCCGCGACGTACGACGAAGCGGAAGCCCTGTACCGTCGTGCCATCGGGCTCGACCCGCAGCTCGCCATCGCATACACGAACCTCGGGAACATTCGCTTTCGGCGAGGCGACGAGGCGGGCGCCGAGACGCTGTATCGGCGCGCCATCGAGATCGACGCCCGACAGCCGGAGGCTCACTACAACCTCGGATACGTGATGCTCGAGCGCGGCGACGCTCGGGCGGCGACGGAGTACTTCCAGCGCGCGCTCGAAGGCGATCCCAAGTTCGCCGACGCGCAATTCAATCTTGCCATTGCGCTCGAGCAGCTCGGCGAGCGTGCCCGCGCACGCCCGCATTGGAAGAAATACCTGGAGATCGAGCCGACGGGCACGTGGGCGGACATCGCGCGGGAACACCTGAGGAGCTAGGCCCAAGGTCGCTCCAAAGCCGGCATGCCCCTGACGCGACTCGCTCAGAAGAGCGAAGCGCTCACGATCGCCCGAGATCGGTGAAGAACCGCCTGATTTCGTCGATGACGGTTGCCTGCTGCTCGGGCGACAGCGTGACGAACATCGGAAGGGCGAGCGCGCTGCGGCAAGCCTCCTCCGCCACGGGCAGAGAGGGCTCGTCGAGGAACGAGAAGCATGGCTGACGATGCAGGGGTACGGGGTAGTACGCCCGTGTCTCGATACCCCGAGCGGCGAGGTGACGAGCAAGATCATCGCGCTGCGCGGCTCGAATCACGAAAGCGTGCCAGGCATGGACGGCGGGGTGGTCGACCGGAGCCGGCAGTCCGATCGGCAGACCGGCCAGATCGGTCCGATAGCGCTCGGCGATGCGCGCTCGGGCTTCGCTCCAATGCGCGAGGTGTGCCGTTTTCGACAGCAGTATTGCAGCCTGCACGGTGTCGAGTCGGCTATTGCGACCGGTCTCCCCGTGAACGTAGGGCTCGACGGCGCCGTGGGCGCGCAGTCGACGGACGCGCGCCGCCACCTCCACGCGGGAGGTCACGACGGCCCCCCCATCACCCCAGGCGCCGAGCGCTTTCGTGGGGAAGAAGCTGAGGGTGCCCGCGTCTCCCGCACCCCCCGCGGGGATCCCCGCGTCGTCCCGCGCACCGAGCGCTTGCGCGCAATCCTCGACCAGGGCCAGGCCCTCCTCCAGGGCGAAGGCTCGGAGAGCATGGGGCGCGCAGCGGCCGAACAGGTGCACCGGAACGAGGGCGCGAACCCGAAGCCCCGCGCGGCGACCCCGTCGGAGCGCATTGGCCGCCGTGAGCACGTTCGCGTTCATGGTCTCCGCGTCGATGTCGCAAAAGAGCGGCCGCGCACCGGTGGCCGCGATCGCCTCGGCGGCGGCGACGAACGAAAACGCCGGCGTGATGACGGCGTCGCCGGGTCCAACGTCGAGCGCGCGGAGGCTCAGCTCGATGGCGTCCGTGCCGGAGGCGACGCCGACGGCCTCGCTCGCGCCGCAAAAGTCGGCGAGCCATCGCTCGAACTGCTCGACGGGCGCGCCCAGCACGAACTTGCCCGCGCGCGCCACCGCGAGGATTCGAGCGATGGCATCGTCCGCGACGGTGGCTTCTTGGGCGGCGAGATCGACCAGCGGTACGCGCATCTAAAACTTGCGGTGCAGCAGCGACGGGAGGGCTGTCCGGACCCGATCCTGGTACGCGAAATCGAGGGTGGCTACGGCGAATCCCTCGCCCTCTGAGCACTGGGCCATCACCTCGCCCCACGGGTCGACGATGAGTGACTTGCCGTAGGTCTGCCGGCCCCGTGGGTGCTTTCCGTGCTGCGCCGGAGCGAGCACGAACACCTGGTTCTCGATGGCTCGCGCGCGCAGCAGTGGGTGCCAGTGGTCCTTTCCCGTCGGAATCGTGAACGCCGCCGGAACGGCGACCACGCGCGCACCCTCGTCGGAAAGCCGCCGGAAGAGCTCGGGGAAACGCACGTCGTAGCAGATGCTCAAGCCCATTCGGACGCCCAGCACTTCAGCCGTCACCACTTCGGCTCCGGGGGTCGTCGTCGCGCTCTCGCGGTACGACGTTCCATCCGGCACGGTTACGTCGAACAAGTGCAACTTTCTGTAGGTGGCGACAATCTCGCCACGTGGATCCACCAGCAAGGCCGTGTTGTACGGGCGCGCAGCGTCCTCGCTCCTCTCGGGCATTCCCCCGCCGAGCACCCACACTCCATGCTTCGACGCACTCTCCGAGAGCGCGAGGAGGATGGGTCCCGGGAAGACGCCGTCGAGTCGCTCGGCAAGCTCTCGGCGCCGAGCTTCCTCACCCATGTACGCGAAGTTCTCCGGCAGAGCGACGAGCTGCGCGCCTCCGGCTGCAGCGTGCGCGATCCAGTGGCGGACGCGCTCGAGATTGGCCGCAAGGTCGTCTTGCGTGTTGAGCTGGACGACGGCGACCCGCATGGCCGTTGACCCTAGCAAGAAACTGCCCTTTCGCCCGACACTCCGTGCCGTCCCCGGAGTCGCGCGGGCGCTTTCGGGGGCGAGACGCGGCGGGGGGAGCGCGCTATGCGATCCGGGCGCGGGCTCGAAGGACGAGCGACGAGGGCGTTGGCGGGCGGCGCTCCTTGGATGGCCTCCGAGAAATCCCCGCTGTCGAACCCGCATCCGCTTCTCCTGTCATGGATCTGAAGAACCTCATCGAAGCGCATCTCAATCTCGCGCGGCTGTCCGCCGGTCTGGACGACCTCGGTCACTTCGGGCGTCTCTGGTCCGTGCGTCAGTGGACGGGACGCCACATGGCCTTGCTCTGGGAGGCATTGCAGAACTTTCGCCCAACGACCCTCGACGACTTCGTCCCGCCGTCCGTCGGCCCCCTCGTCGAGGTGATCCATTACGGAAAAAATTCGCTCCCCGTCGCAACACGGTTCGAGAAGCGCTTTTGCAGGCCGCGCTACACCGCGGGCGACGAGGTGCTCGTCGGTTTCAACGCCCAGCCGTTCTCCGCTCTGACGGGGCCGGGTTACTTCGTCGCTCACCCCGCGATGGGTGCCGGCGCAGCTGCCGAGGTGGCGATCGACTACACGATTCGAGCTACCGAGAGGGCTTCCTCGTGGCCCCCGATCCAGCCGAGCTCTCGGTACCTCGGCCGCTTCGTCTACGGCGGTGCGATCGACGTCGTGCGCGGTCTGTCGAGGCACGTGACGATCGGCCGGGTGCGCATGAACAGCGGGTGGAAGGACACTTGGTTCGTCTTGGTGCGACAAGACGTCGTGAACGTCCAGCCGCGGCGGGAGCCTTAGATGTACTCGGTCCGAGTGCTCGAGCGTGTCGGCGATCTTCCGAGAGCGACGTGGAATGCCCTCGTCGGTGACGAGAGCTCCCCGTTCGTGGAGCACGAATGGCTGGACGCTCTCGAGCAGAGCGGGTGCGTCGGTGGGTCGACGGGCTGGATTCCTTTGCACCTATCGTTGTGGCGAGACAGCGAGCTGGTGGCGGTCGCGCCCGCATATGCCAAGGAGCACAGCGAAGGCGAGTTCGTCTTCGACTGGAGCTGGGCCGAGCTCGCCGAGCGTTGGGGCATTCGCTACTACCCCAAAATCGTCGTGGCCGTCCCGTTCACCCCGGCGACAGGCGATCGGGTCCTCGTGGCGCAGGGCGAGGACCGTGGCGAGATCGTCGCGGTGCTCGCCGGTGCCCTGCGCGAGCTGTGTGGGCGGATTGGCGCGGCCGGCGTGCACGTCCTCTTTCCCCGGGAGGACGAGACGGCCGCTTGGGTGTCGAGCGGCTACTTGAGACGCGATGGGATACAGTTTCACTGGTTTCGCCGGGGCGCGCTCACCTTCGACGACTACATGGCTCGCTTTTCGTCCAAGCAGCGAAACCAGATCCGGCGCGAAATTCGACGCGTCAGGGAGTCGGGCATCGTGGTCGAAACGCTGGTGCCCGAGGCTCATACCCCGGAGGCCGCTCTGGCGATGTATCGCTTCTATGCGTCGACCATCGACAAGCACGGCATGTGGGGCCGGCTCTATCTGAACGAGCTGTTCTTCCAGCTGGTGATCGATCGTTTTCGACACCGCCTCGCGTGGGTCGTCGCACGAGACACGGGCAGCGGCGAGATCGTCGGGGGGGCGTTCAATGTCGTCAAAGACCGACGGCTGTACGGACGGTACTGGGGCGCTCGGGCCAACATACCCTTTTTGCACTTCGTTGTCTGCTATTACGCCGGCGTGCAATGCTGCATCGACCGCGGTCTGGATGCGTTCGAGCCCGGCGCAGGCGGCGAACACAAGCGCGCCCGCGGCTTCGTACCCACACTGACGCGCTCGGCGCACTGGCTCTCCGACCGGCGCTTGCGCAGTGCGTTGGCGCCCTGGCTCGAGCGGGAGCGGGCCCGAGTCCGGCAGCTCGTCGAAGAAGGACCCGGGCCCGAACCTGACTGAAACGTGACATTGGGCTCCGGCCCGTGACCAAAAGATGGCGGCGGCCTCGCGCCGACGACCGTATCGAACGGGCAGGGATCCCGTGGCCATCGTCCTGTTCTTCCTCATTCACTGGCAGCTCTCGGTGTTTCTCCAGAGCTTTTTTCTGCATCGTTACGGCGCCCATCGACAGTTCTCGATGAGCAAGCGCGTCGAGCGATGCGTCCACTTCCTGACGTGGCTCGTTCAGGGCCCGAGTTACCTGAACCCGCGGGCCTACGCGATCATGCATCGGATGCATCACGCGTTCAGCGACACGCCGCGCGACCCGCATTCACCCATCTCGGAGCCGAATTTCCTCCGAATGATGTGGAAGACGAAAAAAGTCTACGAGGACATCAAGGGACGGCGCATGCCGATCGAGCCTCGGTTCGAGGGCGGTTACCCCGAGTGGCCGCTGTTCGACGACAAGCTCTCGACCATGACGATCGCCGTCCTCTGGGGTGCGCTCTACGCGGTGATTTACGTGGCATTCGCCACCCATTGGTGGCAGTTCCTGCTCTTGCCCGTGCACTGGACGCTCGGACCGGTGCACGGCGCGATCGTCAACTGGGCTGGCCACAAGGTCGGCTACCGGAACTACGACAGCAGCGACAACTCGAAGAACACTCTCGTGTTCGACGTGCTGACGATGGGCGAGCTCTTTCAGAACAATTATCACAAGTGGGGCCAATCCCCGAACTTCGGCGTCCGGTTGTTCGAGGTCGATCCCGCCTACCAGGTGATGCGCGTGCTCGCATGGCTCGGCGTCATCGACATGAGCGAATCGCAGCGGGCGCGCTGGGAGCCGCACCGCCCGCAGCTCGCACCGGCGTCGGCCTCCCCGCAGGCGACGCCGCCCCCCGCGGGGAGAATCGTCGTTCCCCTGCCCTCCCCGTCAACGATGGCCGGGGGGGAATAGCAACTCGTTCATCAGCGAAAGGCGTCCTTTGCCGCACGGATGGCTGCAAACGCAGTCACGTCGTCGGCCTCTGCTGAAACGTGCAGCGCCGCCCGGATCTCGGGGGATCTCACGCGCAGAAATGGGTTGACTCGACACTCTTCTTCCAACGTCGTTCCCACGGTCGGCGCGCCGCTCGCGCGTGCGGCGCGGGCACGCTCTCGCGCGCGGGCGACGTCTTCGTTCGAAGGCTCGAGAAACGCTGCGAAGCGCAGGTTGTTTTCGGTGTACTCGTGACCGCAGTACACGCGCGTGCTCGGAGGCAGCTGCGCGAGGCGGGCGAGCGACGTGTGCATCTGCTCCGCCGTGCCCTCGAACAGCCGACCGCAGCCTGCGCAAAATAGGGTGTCGCCCGTGAAGACCACGCGCTCGCGCCCGGTCTCGATGAAGTACGCCACGGCGCCGAGCGTGTGGCCCGGGATGTGGATGCACTGCGCCCGGATCTCGTCCAGCTCGGTGACGTCGCCCGTTTCCACGGTCCGGGTCAGCGCGGGAACGCGCCCGCGGTCCGAGGCGTGGGCAACGACCTCCAGGCCGAGCTCGCGCGCAAGCGCCTCGTTGCCTCCCACGTGGTCCCAGTGATGATGCGTGGTCCATATCGCGCGAGCAACGACGCCTTCCCTGCGCAACGCGTCGCGGACGGGATCGGCTTCCGAGGCGTCGACGATCGCAGCGTGCCCCTCGTCCGACACGACGAGGTATGCGTAGTTGTCCTGAAGACACGGAACCGGAACGATACGCATCAGTTCGTCTCCTTCTTGCGGTAACCGCCGTTCAGGCAGTCGGCATTGCAAGCGTAGGGCGGCACCTCGTGGATGGATCGACTCGCCGCATCGTAACGCTCCTTCATCGCCCTGTAGTCCGATCCTTTGGTGATCGGGGATTGCTCCATCGGATCGTCGCCCAGATCGAAGAGCTTGCAGTAGACGTTGCCCTCGAAACAAATGAGCTTCTGCGTGCCGTGAACGAGAGCGCGGCGGCGACCGCTGTCGCTCGTCGCAGGCAGGTCGACGACGACGTCTCGATCCTCGGAGGGACCTCCGTAGATCTCGCGCACCAGCGACTGTCCTTCGAGCGGCCCGTCCCACGACACCCCGAACAGCTCGAGGAATGTCGGGGCGAGATCGAGAGCGCTGCGCAGAGACGCGATTCGCCGTGGTGCTGCTCCAGGGGCGAAGACGAAGAGCGGCACGTGCACGAGTGTGTCCCAGACCTCGAATCCATGGCGGGTCATTCTGTGTTCCCCGAATTCTTCGCCATGGTCGCTGGTGACCACGATGACGGTCCGCTCCGCCCACGACCGCGTCGCGATGAAATCGAGAAGCTTTCCGATGTACGTGTCGGTGAACGTCACCTCTCCGTCGTACGCGTCGCGAGGCTTCGTTCCCCAGTTTATGCCTGCATGATGCATATACTGGTCGTGCGGATCGAGGAAATGCGCCCAGAAAAAGAACCGTCGTGAGTCGTTGGCCGGCTCCCCGAGGAGCTCCTCGGCAAGGCGCTCGGACTTGGGCGACGTGACGTTGTGGTCCGTATTTGGGTCGAACGTGATGCCGGGCACGAGACGCCACTCGTCGAACCCCTGGTCAAATCCCGCCGTCTTGAAATAGTTGTGCGCCATGACCCCCATCGTGTGAACGCCCGCCTTCTGCAGGAGCTTCGGAAAGAAGATGTCGCGGCGGTACGTGCCGAAGAAGTAGCCGCTGCGTTCCAGCTCCGACGGCACTCGCCCGGCCAGAAGGCCGCCGAGGCTCATCGACGTGTACGACGAGACCGAGTACGCGCGCGTGTAGCTTACCGACTTCGATTCCAGCTCCGTGAGCCGCGGCGCGATTGGCCGCGGATACCGGTTCCACGGCATGTCGGACCGCAGACTGTCAATCGACAAGAGGATGACGTTGCATCCTTGCGGCGGCCCCATCGCGGTCCGCGCCGAGTTTTGGCCGGAGGGGCGGCCGCCGATCGCAGCGGTCCCCGCCCCGTCCGCCCCGGCGCCGGATCGCGCGGTCGACGACGCACCGGACGGCGAGGTTGGCACGCCGCTGGAACATCGCGTCTGAACCCCGAGCAAGACGGCGATCGCGGCCAAGGCGGCCGGTGCGCGACGGCCCGCGCCCCGTGGAGCGAGATCGGTCGACGGCACACTACGAATCAATCGCGATCTGCAACTTTTTCCGGAGCTCGAGGTAAGGCGTGCTGATGCTGTAAAGGACGGCCTCCTTGACCCGCTCCTCGGCGGGGAGGCCGGCCGCGTCCTCCGTGGCGCGAATCACCTCGACCGACATCGCCAGATCGTGCGCGAGCAGCAAGCCCGCGCGGTCGGCGCTGAGGTCGATTGCGGCGACCCATTTTTTCAGGTCGATCGAGCCCCCCGATTGAAGGAGCTTCGAGACCGTGCTTGCGAGAACCTCGCGCGACACACCCTGGAAGTCGTCGACGATGTATCCGAGGGCCTCGTTGACCTGTCCTTGCACGTCCTGAGCAATGGGAAATTGGGGGACGCAGTGCTTGACGGCGGCGAAAAGCCACCCCTTGAGGCCGGTGCCCGTGGGGACGAGGTGGCGTACGTAGAAGCCGGGGCGAAAGTATGTCATGTGCCGGCCCACCGCGAAGGCCAGCGACTGATTGGGTAGGGTTTCGTCGAACGAGGCGATACCCAGCACGATGGCGGGGATCCGCGCATGCAGAAACCCCAGCCCGGCGGGATCGTTCGGGTTCTGGAACACGGGCGGGGCGTCGAAGCCGAAGACGCCCTGCGCGTAATAGATCGTCTGGCAAACGGGGTACGGCTGGCTGCCGACGTCGATCCGGTAGGCGGGATCGAAACCGAGCTCCTCCAACGTCTGCGTTCGAGCGCGGACAATCGTGGGCTGAATGAGTGCGAAGATCGTCGTCAGCAGCGGATCGGCATCGGGGTGAATGATCCTCGAGGTCCAATCGGTATCTTCGAGCACGGCCTGTGCGGGTGCGGCGTTGTCGGCGCGGTGCCGCAGATAAAATCGCTGCTCGTCGGGTTCCGCCAGGCCCAGCACCACGAGCGCCTGGCAGAGACACCATGCCGGGTCCGGCATGCGCGCCTCGGTGTAGAGCCGTCGGAGGAGCTTGTAGCTTTCGGTGCGCTGCGGATTTGCGCGAAGGATCTGCCCCTGGGCCCGGACCGCCTTGTCCAGATACACGGCCACGTCGCTCGCGTAGAGGTCCGCGAGGATCGCGGTCCGCGCCGCGCCGTCCGGATCGAACGCTTGGGCCGTTTCGTACGCATCGATGGCGAGGCCGGTCTCGTTCAGGGACTTGGCGTAGAGCTCTCCCAGTCGATCGAGCGCATGGACGATGCGGGTCTTGTCCTGGAGCTGCTTTGCGTGGTCGAGCTCGATGTTCAAGAGTCGCTCGATGGCCCCGTAATCGGATTTCTGCAGCCGGAGCTCCACCACCTCGTCCATCGCCTTGACCAGACCGGGGTCGAACTCGAGCGCGCGATCGTAGTATTCGATGGCCTGGTCGATCTCGCCGAGCTGTCGCGCGGTGACCTTGGCCGCCGTGTGCATGTACTTGGCGCGCTGTTTGGGATCGGCGACGAACGTGGCGAGGCGTAGCACGACGTCCACCAGCCCCGCCCAATCCTTCTGCTCCGAATACAGCTCCATCAGCTTCGTCAGGAGCTTGCGGTCGTCGGGCTGCTCCTCGAGCGCCGCTCGGTAGGTCTGGCCGGCACGCGTGAGGTCGTTGAGCCTCTTGAACTCCGCGTCGCCGATGGCCACCAGGAGCTCGAAGCGCTCGCTGCCCGAGGCGACCTCGAGTCGACGGCGCTTGGTTCGAACGAATTCCTCCCAGTCGCCGGTTTCCTCGTACACCGCAGCGAGGGCCTTCAACGGCGCCGGGTTTTCGGGATCGGCGTCCGCTGCTTCCTGGAGCGCATCGACCGCCCTGTCGAGCTCTCCGAAGTGACGGAGCGAGTCGCCGAGCCGCCAGAGCGCGTCGGCCCGGTCGGTGCTCGAGAGATCCGCTCCGTACTCGTCCAGCATGCGCTCGTAGAGTCGACGCGCGCTGTGAAAATCCCCGCTCTCGAACATGACGCGAGCCACGCGGGCGAGGGGCTGAGGGTCATCGGGTGCGAGTCGTTCGAATGCCTCGACTGCCGTTGCGAGTCGCGGCTGAGCGTCCATGATCGATGCGTGCGACGGATGATCGACGATCGGCGGCGGCGGAAGCGTCTTGCCGTACGCCTCCACGAATCGCACGAGCACGCGCACGGCGTCCTCCTTGGGAAGAGTCGACGCACGCGCGATGAGAGGCTCGAGGTGCTTGGTCGCCTCGATGAAACGTTCCTTCTCGTAGGCGATATCGCCGAGAACGAGCTCCGCGTCGGCATTGGTCGGGTCGAGCTCGAGGGCGGCCAACGCGTTCGATTCGGCGTGCTCATTGTCGTGAAGCTGCTCCCGCTGCACGCGCGCAAGCTCGGCCCGGAGTCGCGCCTTCGAGATCTTGCCTTCCGCCAGTGCCAGCTCCCGCTCGATGAGCACGACGACGCTCGCAGCGTCGCCCCGGGCGCTGTACGCCTGACGCAACGCTCTCGCGGCGGGGGCCGCGCCGGGGTCGGCCTCGATGGCCAATTTGTATCTGTCGATTGCGCCGTCGCGATCACCATGCGCCTCGAGGAGGCGCGCCGCACGCATCCATTGCTCCGCCCGCGCCTGCGAGCTCGGCGCGTTCGCCGCGAGCGACTCGATTGCCTGCAGGGCGGCGTGGGCGTCTCCGCTCTGTTCGCGCAGCCGCGCGAGCGCCTCGAGGGCCGTGGCATGCCCTGACTCGAGCTCGAGAATGCGCTCGTAAACGCGCGTGGCGCGATCCGGCGAGCCGATGTTATCGGCCAAAACCTTGGCCTGCTGAAGCAACAAATCAATGCGTTTCGAATCTTCGGCCACCCGCTCGGCATGCGCGCCGAACAGCGCTTGAAGCTGTTCCCAGTGACCGAGAGCGCGGTACTGAGCCGGGAGCTTGGCCAGCGCGACGTCGTTCGACGGATCGACGGCGAGGACGTCCTCGAGGCATTCGGCGGCGCTGGCATGGTCGAGAAATTCGTCTTCGTAGAGGCTCGCCATGCGCTCGTAGACCAGGACTTTCTGGCGAGGCGTCGCCGCACCGGCCGCTTGCCGCTGCAGATTGTCCAGAAGTTCGCGATACTTGCCCGTCCGCTCGTAGACGCGAGCGAGCCCCTTGAGCGCGGCGGGCTCGTCCGGCTCGATCGAGAGGGCGTCGCGGTAGCGACGAGCGGCCTCGTCGAAGTTGTCCAGCTGCTGCTCGTAAACCTCGCCGAGCTTGATCCACGTGTCGACCTTTTCGCGGCCGGTACGGGCCCCGGCGAGACCCTCGAGTACCGAGACGAGCACCTTGGAGTCGCCCTTGCTGTCGGCCAGACGGATCATGCCCTCCGCCGCCTTGAGGTGTCCGGGATCCTCGGCCAGAACGGCCGCATAGAGCTCCGATGCCTTGGCGGAGTCGTCGAGTCGGGTCTCCAGGACCTCCGCGGCGTCGGCCCTCAAATCCCGCGCCTTCGGTGATTCCCCGAGCGAATCGGCGCGCGCGATCAGGGCCGCCACGAGCTCGGGCCATTGTTTCGCCTTGCGACGCCGAGTCGCCAGTTCGACGTGAGCCTCCTCGTTGCCTGGATCGTTCGCGAGGATCTGTTGGTAGGCCAGAAGGGCGAGATCGGTCCGCCCAAGCTTTTGATCGTACCATCGGCCAGCGTACGCGAGCAGCCTGTTGCGCTCCGGGTCCGAGAGAACCTGCCCCTGGATGGCCGCGGTGATCGTCGCAAGCACCTCGTTCCACGACGGCTGTTTGCTTTGCGCCAGACGCTCGATTTCGTCTGCGAGGTCGCGCTTCATCGGAGTCTCGCAGAGCGCCCGGGCATAGGCCAAAAGACCCTGGTCCGGGTCCTCGAGCTCCGTTGCACAGAGACGTCCGATTTCTGCGAAGATCCGGGAGCGTGCCTCCCCCGGCTGCGCGGACTCGCTTCGGCCGATGAGCGATTCGACGACCTCCGTGAACTTGCCGAGCGCCTTGCGCACACCCTCGAGGGCTACGCGTACGTCGACGTCGTCGGGATCGAGCTCCAGTAGCTGCACGTAGGCGGCCTCCGCCCGCTCGCGATTTTCGGCTGGCCCATCGAACAACCGCCCTGCCCTCAGCAGAAGAGACTTCTTCACGGCGACCGCGCTTGCATCGTCGCCGGTGACTCCGGCCGCTGCGGCCTCGAATGCTGCGGCCACGGCGAGCGGGTCCGCCCCCTCTTCGATGGCTTGCTCGAGCACCCCCGCCGCCCTCTCGTCGTCCGGAGACGCAATCAAGGCGTCCGCGCGGGCCGTGAGCTCCTCGTCGGAAAATGCCTCGATCCCCACCGGGCGGATCGATGCGGGGCCCCGGCCGATGGCATCGATCGTCTCGAGCACCGCGGTCGCGTCGCGGGGACGCCTCTCCGGATCCTTCGCGAGCAAGCCCAGGACGAACTGATCGACGTCGCGAGAGATCCTTCCGGCCGGCGCGTGGAGGCTCGGTGGGTCCGGGGTTCTCGCGACGTGCGCAAACGCTGCGTCGGTCGCATTCTCGAACGCAAATACCGGCGAGCCGCACAGGAGTTCGTACATCATTGCGCCGAAGGCGTAGACGTCGGTCGCGGGCTCGGCGCGCGACCCCCGGACCTGTTCGGGCGCGATCGTTTTCGGCGAGCCGAAGACCGCAAGCAGCCCGCTATGGCCATTGGCCACGGTGGCTCTCGGTCGCAACCGGTCGGTCGCGAAATCGATCAGCGTCACCGATGGGGCGGAGTGCAAGCGATCGACGAGCACATTTTCGAGCTTCAGCGCGCCATGGGCGATCCGCACCGAATGGAGCACCGCGAGCGGCTCGAGAATCCCCCGCAACAGGGGCCGGAGCTCTCCGAGCGGTAGCGGCCCCGTCCGCGCGAGCTCCGCGCTCAGAGGCCACTGCGCGTCGCCGGTGTAATAGCTGACCCAGGCGACGCCGTCGGTTTCGCCCACTTCGAGCCAGGAAGGCAGCCCTTCGTGCTCGAGAGCGGCGATCATCCGGTTCGCGGCCAGAAAGCGCTGGACGGCGCGGCGGTCCCGGCAGGCCTCACGTCGAATCACCTTGAGGGTGCAATCGACTTGCTCGCGATGGGCGGCATAGACGATCGACAGGGGGCTCTCGCCGATCTTGCGGACGATCTCGAAGGCGCCGAAGGTCTGGCCCGGATCGACCTCTTCCCGACCCGGGGGGCTGCCGACTTCGCGCAACCGAGGATCGGCGCCGTGGCGCGACGCCAGTATCACATCGACCAAGGCGTCGACGCCGTCGCCGTCGACGCATCGCTGCGTGAGCGCCCGCGCGAAGCTCGCCTTCGCCGAGATGCCACCCACATCCTCGGGATCGAGTCCAAGCAGGCGCTTGCTCATCGAAGTCATCTCGTCGAGCGAGAACAGCCGTTCGAGCTCGGCGATGAGGATGTCGATTGACGTATTCATGGGCAGACTCGTAGGGCAACGCGAGATGCGCGCGTACATGGTAGCAAGGGGTGCCGCGCGGATCCCATCGCTACGATGGCGTCCATGTAGGTACGATCAGTGCACCTCGCCTTCGCGCGTAACCCCCGGGTGGGTGGGATCACCCGGCTCGTGGCGCGGATTTCGTGTCTCGAACGTTCCGTCGCGGCCTTTGAACGAAAGAAGCAGGTCACGATCGTAGATGAATTGATCGCGGGAGTCGTATGCGACCGCGTGCATGCCGGTGTCCATGCGGATGGCGTCACATGGGCAGGCCTCGACGCAGTAGCCGCAAAAGATGCAGCGCAGCTCGTCCACCACGAACTTGACCGGATAGCGCTCGTAGCCTCGACGCCGATCGCCGGGCGGGTATTCCGCCGCCTCGATGAAAATGCACTGCGCCGGGCAGGCGGTCGAGCAACACAGGCACGCCACGCACCGCATGCTGCCGTCCTCGCGGGTCGTCAACCGGTGAAGACCACGAAAACGCTCAGGGTAGGGCCGCTTCTGCTCGGGGTAAGAAATGGTCGTGATACCGTCGTCGAACCGGTCGAGCACGGGGTCCGGCCGCTCGCCACGAATCATCTCGCGCGTGTTCTCGAAGAAGTTCTTCATCGAGATGCCGACGCCTCGAACGATTTCGGGCAGATAGCTCTGGACCTCGAAACTCCGCGCCGTGTGGGCCACCGGCGTCGCGTTGGTGGAGGAAGGGGGCTTTTTGGGGAACGTCGCAGTCGCCATTTCCGCATCTCCTCGGATCGAGGGGGTCACGCCTGCATGGGCTCGGTTTTCGTCCCGCCGCGTTTCGCGGCGACCTCCGCAGACGAACCGAGGAGCGTTCGCTGGTGCCGCACCGGCGCGAAGAAAGTGATGACGGCGCGGCCGAGGAGGTAGGTGATCGACACCGCCACCAGCGCCTGCGACAGATCGGCCGCCACCTTCAGTCCGGCGGCCACCGAGGGGCCGGCACCGTCGACGGCCATCCAGATCACTCCGGTCACGAGGATGTTCGCGAGCGAGGCGGGAAGAAGGAGCCGCCAGCCGAGCTTCATCAGCTGATCGTAGCGAAATCGCGGCAGCGTCCACCGGACGAAGCATTGAATCCAGCAGACGATGACGACCTTGCCGAAGAAGGCGACGACACCGAGAAGCGTCATCCACAAGTGAGCGACGAGTGCGTGGAAGAGCCGGACCTGGCCAATCTCGATCGTCAGTCCGTCGCGGTGGAAGAACGGAACCGCCCAGCCGCCGAGAAAGATCGTCACGAGCAGCATCGATCCGGTGACGACCTCCGCGTACTCCGCGAAATAAAACATTCCGAACTTCATCCCGGCGTATTCGGTGAAGTACCCGGATACGAGCTCGCTCTCGGCTTCGGGAAGATCGAATGGGATGCGCTTGTTTTCTGCCACCGAGGCGGCGAAAAAGAGGAAGAAGGCCAAGGGCTGGACGAAAATGCCCCACGCATTCTCGCTCTGCCACCGGACCATGTCGTCGAGCCGCACTGTCCCATAGATCATCATCATGCCGACCAGGGACATCCCGAGCGTGACCTCGTAAGAGACCATCTGGCTGGCTGCGCGAAGCGCGCCCATCAGGCTGAACTTGTTGTCGCTCGACCACCCCGCGATTGCCGCCCCGATGATGCCCTGACCGGCCATCGCGAAGATGTAGAGCAGGCCGACGCTGAGCGGGGCGATCACCAGATCGATCCCGTGATACCCGCTTCTCGGGTCCACCGCGCACGAGCCGAGACGCTGAACGGCCGGCCCGAGCCACACCCTCGGAAATTCCACGGCGAACTGGCGCGGGCAAATCGTGTCTCCGAACGGAATGACCGCCAGAAGCGTGAAGACGGCCCCCATCGAAAGAATCGGGGCCAGCATGAAGAGGAGCGGGTCGGCCCGTGGCGGCATGAAATCTTCCTTGGTGAAGAATTTAATGCCGTCGGCTGCGGTGTGCAGGAGACCCCAGACCCGCAGCTCCTTGCCGAAGATCTTGAAATACGCCCGATTGGGGCCGATCCGATGCTGGATCATCGCGCTCTGGCGACGGTCCGCCCAGGTCAAGATCCCCGCCAGGTTGAGCAGGAATCCGACCATGATCAGGATCTTGACCATTGTCCAGACGATCTGCATCGCGGGCATCGTTCATTCTCCCGGGGCGGCTACGGGCAGCGGCGCCGCCGGTCCGTCGACCGCGGTGCTCCCCAGGAGTCGTGCTCGGATTTGCTTCAATCTCGTCCACGACGGTTCGTACCCGAGCGCGCCGGCGACGTCGGCGGCCTGCTGCCATGCGGGTTTGCTCGCGCCCTGAGGCTCGAGCGCCTTTTCGCTGATCTGTCGAATGCCCTTTGCGTTCACGTACGTGCCCGACTGTTCAGCCCACGAAGTCGCCGGCAGGACCACCGTCGCGGCGCTCGTCAGGGGCCCGTGGTGAGAAGCGATCGCGACGACGGCTGCAGGACGCAATGCGGCGGGATCGATCGCGGCTGCGCCGCCGAGCGCCAGCACGTGCGTCACCCGGCCTGCGCCGATCTCCTCGACCAGAGACTTGAGGGGGGCGATCTGGGTGGCGAGCTGCTGGACGCCTCTCGTGTTGGGATTCTTGTCTCGGTGGATGAGAATGGCGTCCTCGTAGCCTTCGGGGTGCCCGCCGAGGTAGACCTTCTTGGTCCCGACGAGCACCTCGCCCAGCTCGAGCAAGGCCCAGTTGTCCTCGAGGCAATGCGCCGCCGAGAGGACGACGGCGAGGGACTGAGTCGATGCCTCCGCGAAGAGTGTCTTGATCGTCTCGAGCGCCTTGGTGGTCGACGTCGGGGTGCCGCGAACGCTCGCCTCGAGCACGCGACCGTCGTGCGCAGCCTTGTAGGTGAGCATGCCTTCGTCGCACATCCAGAACTTGTTCACCTTTTCGTTGTCGCGGGGTCGGTATCGATACGCGCGATTGTACCGGGGATCGTAGTCGAGCCAGGCGTTGCAACCGGTCGCGCAGCCCTGACAGATCGCGGACGCGGTCCGCAAAAACCACACGCGCGCCTTGAAGCGGAAGTCCTTCGTCGTCAGGGCGCCGACCGGGCAAACATGCTCGGTCATGAACGTGTAATGCCCGTCGAGCACGCGACCGGGCGAAACGGTGATCTCGTTCAGATTGCCGCGCTCGCGCATGTCGAGGACCGGGTCCTTCGCCACCTCGGCCATGAAGCGGATGCAGCGCGTGCACATCACGCAGCGCTCTCCGTCGTAGACGATGGTCGGGCCGAAGACGACGCCCTTGGGCTTGTGCACCGGCTCGTCGCGCATGCGCTTGTGGTATCGCCCGTGCTCGAGCCAGTAGTCTTGGAGCTTGCATTCGCCCGACTGGTCGCAGATCGGACAATCCACGGGGTGATTGAGCAAGAGAAACTCCTGCACGTCGTGTCTCGCCTTGCGCACGTGCTCGCTCGTGTTGCCGAGCACCTCCATGCCGTCCGCAGCGGGTACGTAACAGGCGGGCTGCAGCTTCGGCTTTTGAGTCGGACGATACGTGCCGGCCTTTGCGTCCCACTCGAGCACGTCGAGCGTCAGCGGACGCGTTCCCGGCTTCGGCACGATCTCGACGAGGCACATGCGGCAGTTGGCCGGCGCCGACAACCCGGGATGCCAGCAGTAGTGAGGAATCTCGATTCCTTGCCTCCACGCAGCCCTGATGATCGTGTCTCCGGGCTCGAAGGGGATCGCCTTACCATCGAGTTTGAACGTGGGCATTGTCGGCTTTTCTTCGGAGCGGGCGTCGTCAATGGTCGCACTCGCCGCCGATCATGTTCAGGGAACCGAACGTGGGCACGATGTCACTGAGCATTCGGCTCTCGAGAAGCTTCGAGAGGCCGCCGGTAATCTGGAAGCACGGTGGACGAATCCGGACGCGATATGGCGTCCCCCCACCGTCCGACACGAGGTAATACCCGAGCTCTCCGTTGCCCCCCTCGGTGTACGAGTACACTTCACCCTTCGGAACCTTGGCCCCTTCCATGATCAGTTTGAAGTGCTGAATCGTGGCCTCGATGGTCGTGTACACATCCATCTTGTCGGGCAGCACGACCCGGGGATCGTCGCAGTTTATCGGTCCTTCGTCGGCCATGCGCTCGAGCGACTGCTCGATGATGCGCTTCGATTGACGGATCTCGGCCAGACGCACCAAAAAGCGGTCGAGCGTGTCGCCGCTCCTGCCGATCGGAACGTCGAAGTCGACTTCGTCGTACCTGAGGTACGGGTGGGCCTTGCGAATGTCGTACGCAACACCCGAAGCCCGCAAGCACGGCCCCGTCCATCCAAGAGCCACCGCGTCGGTGCCGCTTATGACACCGACGCTTTCGAGCCGCTCGATGAAGATGCGGTTCTTGAGCAGCATCTTCTCGCCTTGCTCCACGAGTTCCAGAATCTTCGGGAGCGCTGCGCGACACAGGCCCTTGAAGTCCCGGCTGGGCGGGTTGGCCATTCCGCCGATGCGTCCAAACGAGTGCGTCAGACGGGCTCCGGTCTCCTCCTCGAGGATGTCCCAGACCATCTCGCGTGCCTTGACGAACCACAGGAACGGCGTGAACGCGCCGAGCTCCATCGCCATCGCGCCGTCGCACGTGAGGTGATCGCTGATGCGCGCCAGCTCGCCGAGGACCATCCGATACCACTGACAGCGCTCCGGAACGGCAATGCCGCAGAGCTTCTCGACCGCGAGCGCATACCCGACGTTGTTCAACATCGGCGACACGTAGTTGAGCCGGTCGACGTACGGAAAGACCTGGGCCCACGTGCCGCGCTCGCTCATCTTCTCGAAGCCGCGATGCAAATAGCCGATCTGCACGTCGGCCTTCACGATCGTCTCCCCCGACAGCTCGAGGACGATCCGGACCGTCCCGTGCATCGCCGGATGCGACGGCCCCATGTTCAGATGCATCGGGTCGGCGGGGAGCTCGAGCTCACCTTCTTCGAGGTCGATGTCCAGCGGTTCCATCGCTCTCAGTCGTCCTCGTGGTCCACGACTCGGGGCAGGCCGCCGCGGCCGAAGGGCATTCCTTCGTCGGGCCCGAACGGCTCGAGCTTGCCGAGGGGCAGGCCGGCTTCTTCTTCCGTCCGATACGGGACGAGCGGCTGGGTGCGGTCGGCCGGATAAGTCTTTTGAAGCGGATGTCCCTCGAACTCGGGGTACATGAGGATGCGGCGCAGGTCGGGGTGCCCGTTGAAGCGCACGCCGCTCATGTCCCAGACCTCGCGTTCGAGCCAATTCATGCCTGGCCAGATGGACGTCACGCTGTCGAGCTCCGCGCCGCTCATTTCTTCATCGCCCACTCGTGCCTTCAATCGGACTCGGTGCCCTTTGGCGATCGAGTAGAGGTGCATCACCACTTCCATCCGGGGTATGCGAGTCGGGTAATCCACCCCGCAGAGGTCGACCGGGAGATCGAAATCGAGGGCGGGTTCCTCGCGAAGGTACTGGCACACCGCCTTCCACTGGCTCGGCTCGACGACCGCAGTGTCGTCGCCGAAATCGGAGTGCGTCTCGAGGATCGACGTTCCGAAGCGCGCCTTGAGCTTGTCGAGCACGTGCTGGCTCACCGCTTCGCTCCCGGCGGTGCCTCCGCGACCGGGCCGGCGAGGGCCATGGCCGCCTCTTCTTCTCGTTTCAGCTCGGGAACGAGCTCGCGCGGATCCTGCGCCGACCTCCGAAGCTTCACGAGACCGTCGACGCTCGAGAGCGGATCGACCCGCGGCTTGACCACGCCGGGCCGTCGTTCGTTTCGCGCAATCCTGTCCTGAAGCAACATGAGCCCGTCCAGGACGGCCTCCGGGCGAGGGGGACAGCCCGGAATGTACACGTCGGTGGGGATGATCGTGTCGATTCCCGGGACGGTCGTGTAGTTGTCGTAAAAGCCCCCCGTCGAGGCGCACGTCCCGAACGCCAGAACGTACTTCGGCGACATCATTTGTTCGTAGATGCGGCGCAGCGCGGGCGCCTGTCTCTGGCTGATCGTCCCGACCACCCAGAGGAGGTCCGCTTGTCGCGGCGAGAACCGCGGCGCTTCGGCGCCGAAGCGCGCCAGATCGAAACGCGGGCTGGTGAGCGCCATGAATTCCATCCCGCAGCATGCCGTCACGAACGGGTATGCGAAGAGGGAGTACTTGCGAGCCCAGCCGAGCAGCGCATCCACGCGGGTCGTAGCGAACCCTTGCTCGCTGCCGGTCACCGTCAGGGAACGGTTCACGTCTCCCATTCGAGTGCTCCTTTTTTCCAGACGTAGACGAGCGCCACGACGAGCACGGCCAGAAAAGCGACCATTTCACCGAGACCGAACCAGCCGAGCTCCCGGAAGTGAATGGCCCAGGGATACACGAAGACCGACTCGATATCGAAGACGACGAAGAGAATTGCCGTCAGATAGAATTTGACCGACAATTTGAGGTCTCGACCGCCCGTGCTTTCACTGCCGCACTCGAAGGGCGCGTATTTCTCCGGCGTGGGGTGCTTGTGACGCCCGAGAATGGTCGCGACCCCCCAGAAGAGCGACGCCACGGCGCCGGCCGTGAGCAGCATCAGGAACATGGGCAGGTAGGCCGCGATCATTCGCTAGTCCGCTCGCTACGCCGCGCGGTTTGCACGCGGGAAAGGCGCGGTTTTTGTAGTCCCTGCCGCAAGTTGTGTCAACGAGCGCTTCCTTGCGCCGACCACACCCGTCGGGTTTCCAGTCGCTACGGAGCTTTGACGCCGAGTCCCTTTGCCGGTGCTCGCTCAGGTTCGTCCCATCCGGACGTCCATCCACACGGCCAGTGCGAGCACCACTCCCCGTGCAATGAACTTGAGCTCCGGCGAAACCGCAAGAAGTGTCATCCCGTTCAAGAGAGTCGCCATGATGAGCGCCCCGAACATCACTCCCAGCACGGTCCCGCGGCCGCCCTTCAAGCTGGTTCCGCCGATGACGCAGGCTGCCACCGCGTCGAGCTCCATCAGGCTGCCGACGGTCGTCGTCGACGAACCTGCGTAGGCCGTTTGGAGGAGACCCGTCAGCGCGACGATCGCGCCCATCGCTCCGAACGCCGTGATGACGGTGCGATCCACGGCGATGCCCGACAGGATCGCCGCCTCCTGGTTGCCTCCGATGGCGTACAGGTGTCGTCCGAACGGGGTGTCGCGGAGAAGCACCGTGACGGCCCACGCGACGGTACCCAAAATGACCGCCGTAAGGGGCAACCCCCGGTACCGATTCGCCACCAACACGAACAGGAGCATGCCTTGCCCCACCGTGAGCAGCTTGAGTTGTGCCATCTCCCGCTCGTCCACGCGCACGCCGAGCGCCTCGCGGCGATGGCGCGTCCGGATCTGCGCGATCACGAGCGCGGCCACCACGGCGGTCACGAGCACCAGCCCGTAGGCCGGCGGCAGATAGTACGTCGTCAGGAGGGCGAACAAGTTGGTCGTTCCGCCCGGTGCGACCGGGACGGTGGCGTTGCGAATCACCAACCAATGGAGACCTTTGAAGACGAGCAAGCCGCCCAGCGTGATGATGAACGACGGGACGCGCTGCTTGACGATCAACGCTCCCATCGCAAGCCAGACGAGGACTCCGACGATCGCAACCGCGGCCATCGCCGGCGGGGCGGGCCACTGCCGCTCGAACACGAGGACGCTGGCAATTCCTCCGAGGAGCCCCACCCCGCTGCCGACGGAGAGGTCGATTTCCCCGGGAATGATGACGAGGAGCATGCCCAGCGCGAGGACTGCGGTGATCGACAGCTCGATGACCAGCATCGTGAGGTTGCGTGGACCGAGAAACGCGGGAGACCGCAGAGCGAAGAACGCGGCAATCACTACGAGGGCAATGACGATCGAAAAATCACGCGCGGAAAGGCGGCTGGGCATGCGGATACCGTCCTCAGTTCTCGTGCAGCGAAGGCGTCTCGGAGAGTGCGGCGGCAAGGGCGGCTTCGCGGTCGCCGGCTCGGGAGCGACCCTGGCCCATGGCGGCGGCGAGGATCTTTTCGGGTGTCGCCGAAGAGCGTTCGAACGCTCCGGTGAGCGCTCCCTCGTGCAAGACCAGAATGCGGTCGCTCATGCCCATGAGCTCGGGAAGCTCGCTGGAAATCAGGACCACGGCTTTTCCCTCTTCCGTGAGTCGATTCACGAGCTCGTACACCTCGACCTTGGCGGCGACGTCGATGCCGCGCGTGGGTTCATCCAGCAAGACGACCTTCGGCTCGAGGATGAGCCCTTTCCCGAGAACGACCTTCTGCTGATTGCCTCCCGATAGGGCACGGGCTCTCGTGTCGAGGTCGCGCGCCTTGATGCGGAGCGACTCGAAGAGCGGCGTCACCGCGCGGCGCTCTTGGGCCTCGTCGATCAAGAGATGCGGGGCGAAGCGCTCGACGATCGACAGCGAGAGATTGAACGCGATGCTCTGATCGAGCACGAGCCCGTAACGCTTGCGGTCTTCGCTGATCAGGACCATCCCGGCGAGCATCGCGGCGCGCGGCGTCCTGGCATCCGCCGGGCGCCCCTCGACGAAGACGGCGCCACGACGCCGGTGACCCCACGCGCCGAACAAGTGCATCGCCAGCTCCGTGCGGCCGGCGCCCATCAGCCCACCGATGCCGACGACCTCGCCCGCTCGCACCTCGAAAGACACATCATGCAACACGACGGGCCCCTTGGCGTCCGCCGCGACGTCGAGCCCCTCCACGCGCAGCAACGCTTTTCCGGCAGCGGTCGGGCGGCGCGGAAAGAACTCGCGGATTTCCCGACCCACCATGTGCCTGATCACTTCGGGCACGCTCGTCGCCTTCGCATCGAGCGTCGCGACGCTTCGGCCGTCGCGAAGAACCGTGATGCGGTCGGCGATGGCGAACACCTCGTCGAGCTTGTGGGAGATGTAGACGCACGCAACGCCGCTCCGGCGCAGGTCGCGCAGGATGTCCAGCAGCGCGGTGACTTCGTGATCGGCCAGCGCCGCCGTTGGCTCGTCGAGCACGAGCACACGCGATTTCCGCCGCAGCGCCCGTACGATCTCGACCAGCTGTTTGCGTCCCACGCCCAGCGCGCTGATCGGAGCCTGCACGTCGACGTCGATCCGGAAATGCGCGAACAGCTGCGAAGCCTCGCGGAACATCCGATCCCAGTCGACGAGGGCTCCGCGGCGCGGCTCGTCGCCGAGGAAGACGTTCTCGGCGACCGTCATGCCGTCGACCAGCGCAAGCTCCTGGTGTACGACCGCGATGCCGGCGCGTTCCGCATCGCGCACGGACCGAAAGCGAGCGGGCGCTCCGTCGACGGAAAGCACGCCCTCGAACGTGTCCGCCGCGTACACCCCCCCGATCACCTTGATGAGGGTCGACTTTCCGGCGCCGTTCTCGCCGCACAAGGCATGGATCTCGCCGGCGCGCAGGTCGAAGGTGACGCCGTCGAGGGCCACGACACCCCCGAATCGTTTGACGATGCCCGTAGCGCAAAAAAAAGGCGCGCTCACCGGGCCCCGCCGTACACGTCTTGCCGCGAGAGAAACCCATCGTGGATGACCGTGTCCATCATGTTGTCGCGCGTCGTGACGACGACGTCTGCGAGGACGGAAGGAACGTCGAACTTCCCGTTGCTCACGCTCTGGCGTGCGATCACCGGCCGCCCTTTGGCCAGCCGCACGGCAAGATCGATTGCCGAATCGGCAAGCCGCTCGAGTGGCTTGTAGACCGTCATCGCCTGCGTTCCCGCGACGATGCGCTGGCATGCGACCAGCTCGGCGTCCTGCCCCGTGACGAGCACCTTGCCCGCGAGACCTTCTTCCGACAGCGCCTGAACGGCTCCCCCCGCAGTTCCGTCGTTCGACGCGAGAATGCCGTCGATGGCCGTTCCATGCTTCGAGATCGCCGCATTGACGATCTTCTTGGCGTTCTCCGGCTTCCAATCGTCCGCCCAGTCCTCCTGGATGACCTGGATTTCGCGGCGCTCGACGTACGGTTCGAGCACGTTGTCTTGGCCCTGCTTGAACAGCTGGGCGTTGTTGTCCGCCTTCGAGCCGTAAATGCGGACGATGCGGCCCTTGCCGGGCGTCGGGAGGTGGTCGACGAGGTACTTGGCCTGGAGCTCGCCGACGCGGACATTGTCGAACGAAACGTAGAGATCGACGTCGGCGTCCCGGATCATCCGGTCGTACGCGATGACGGGGACCCCGACGTCATGGGCCATGGCCACGGCCTTGGCCATGGCGGTGCCGTCGTGGGGGACGAGGACGAGCACGTTGACGCGGCGTGTGAGCAGCGCCTGCACGTCTGCGATCTGTCGTGCATCGTCGCCGTTCGCCGACTGAACGAGCATTTCGGCGCCCTGCGAGTGGGCGCGCGCGAGCATGAGGTCGCGGTCGCGTTGCCACCGAGCCTCCTTCAGCGTGTCGAGCGACAGGCCGATGAGCACATTACCCGCAGGCGATACGGTTTCCGAATTCGGGGCGGCAGGAGCGCGGCCTTGAGCGACAACCAGGCCGATCGTGATGCTGAGCGCAAGCGAAAGCACCAGCAGGCCGATGCGTGCATTCATCCGTCAATCTTCTCCGGGGCGCGCAGGTTCGCTCCATCCAGTGGGCGCTGGCCAGCGCGTTTCGAGTGAAGCGTTTCAACGACCGATGATACGGGCTTTCCACGCCGTCAGCGGAATGCCCAGGGCATTTTCCGTCGCCCGGATCTCATCCGCGATCTCGCGTTCCGCGACGCCGCTGGCCAGTGCCTCGCGCAGGCACGCATGGGCCGCGACCCACTTGCCTCGCTTCATGAACGCCCGAGCGAGGGCCGGCATGATGTCCGTAACGGGGCCTCCGAATGCCAGCGCCCGCCGCAGGGGCCCGATGGCCTCGCCCGGCCGGTCGCCCTGAAGAAGCGCTTCGCCCAGGCGGTGGAACAGGTCCGCCGCGGCCATGCCCTCTTGCGCGTACTGAATCCCGATACGGAAGACCTCCTCGGCTTGCTCGAGCTCGCCCAAGGCGACGCAGGCGCTCCCTAGAAATCCTAGCCCTTTGGCGATGAGCGTCCGCGCGTCGGCGCTCAATGTCTGACCTTCGGGAGTGCGCAGAAAAATCGCCAGCGGCGCCGGCCAGCCGCCGAGAAGCTGGACGACCTTGGCCCAATCCCCGGCTTTTGCGCTGGATTCTGCTTCCGTCACTTTCGACAGATCGATCGCGCTGCGCGAGCCCTGGGTCAGTCGTTCGAGCTCTTCGCGCACGAGCGCGCGAATCCGATAGCGGAACGCGTCGAGATCGTGGATCTCCTCCACGCCGTCGTGAAGAACGACGAGCTGCGGGACGCCGTGGTCGATGAGGAGCTTGCGTAGGGAGTATCCGTAGAGCGGTGCCAGAAGCAAATACCGAACGCCGACGTAGAGCTGAATCGCCTCGATGTCCGTCTCACGCTCGGGCTCCTGCACGTCCTTGCCGTCGTCGACCAGGAGCGCCCCAACCAGGCGCCTCCTGAAGTCGGCCAGCGTCAGGCGCTGAGGATCCAGCGGCTCGTCGGTGTCGCGTAGACCGACGACGAAGTCGACCAGGGAGAGGTCGGGGTTGCGCCGGTCCACGGTCAACGCGGTAATGCGGGCGCCCACGATGATCGAGAACGCGAAGAACCGCTCGCCGATGATTTCGCAGAGGGACTGGAACGACCCGATCCCTTCACCGATGCGCTCGAACCAGCCGTCGGTCCTCAGGGCATCGAGCTCGAACTCGCGCGGTCCCTGATCATTCATCGTCCGTCCGGTCGCTCGCGCCAATGAATGCATACGGGCCGCACCCCGCAGCCGTCGCAAAGGCGAGCATCACGCCTCGAGGGACAACGTTGCAGCATTCCCAGGTGACACAGAGAAAAATCATATTTCGTCGGATCCGTGGGATCAAATCTCGCCAGGGCGCCGGTGATCTCTACCGTGGTCTGCCACGAGGGTGCTTTCCGACGGGTCAGGCCCAGGTTCAGCGCCAGCTTGTGCACGTGGACGTCGACGGGGACGAGCAGCCGAGCCGGGTCGATGGGCCATGCGCCCAGGTCGATCCCGTCGGCGGGGCGCGCCATCCACCGCAGCAGGAGAAGCAAGCGTTTGCAACCGCTCGTCCCGTTCACGTCGGGCAAGAGATGCGCGGGACCACGGCGGGGCCCCCCCCGCACGAGACCACCGGCGGCGCGGACATTGTCGCACCACCGTCCGAGCGCCGATCGCAAGTCGCCCTTTTCCTCCAGATGCATCAGCAGACAGGCGCCCAGCGACCCGTGCTCCCGCTGAACGACCCGCGCGCCAGCCAGCAGCCGCACGATATCGTCCGCACGAAATACGCGGTGTTTCCACCCCCGCAGGCGAACGCGCAGCTCGCGGCGTTCGTCGGCGCGCAGCGCAGGGCGCTCGCCGATGCGTGCGAGCAGATCCTCGAGCTTTGCGCGAATGGCTTTCACGTTCCCGAACGCGACGCAGGCCGCAACCAGCGCGACGAGCTCGCGATCGAGCGGATCGTCGTATCGGTGGACGACGGCGACCGGGTCCTCGGCGAGACGTGAGGGCACGTCGCAGCGACACCGGACCGCCTCGAGCGCCGCGCGGACGTCGCGTTCACGCGCGGTCAGCGGGCGCTCTCGACGGAATGTAGCCGGGTGTCGACGGTTCAGTCCTCTGGCCAATTTTCGCCACCTGTCGGGGCGCGCGGAGGCAGCCTCGAGGAGCGTCTCTCTGCCTCCATACGCGCCTCATGTGCGTGGGCAAGGCGGGCGCGCGCGATCGGCAGCCAGCGGTCGTGCTCCGGCGGGGCGGCGCTCGCGTGCGCCACGTAACTGTCCCAGTGTTTTTCGGCCCTCGCCCACATGCGTGCCGCATCGCGCGGGTCGGTCGCCGTCCATGCCGCGGAAGCGAAACCCAGAGCGAGATACCACTCTCTCTCCCACCCCGGAACGAAGAACACGTCGTCGTCGTCCCGGATTGCGTCCCAACCCGTCTCGCGCCTGCCGGCTCCGGTCCAGGTCCAGGTTCGCGCCTTGGCGGCGGTCGCCACCGCAGCCGCCGGGTCGCCGGATCGATCGAGCGCGAGCGCGAGGTCCCATAGAGTCAGCGCGTAGCTCTTGTTCACGCCCGAGGTCGCGAGCGTCTCGCAGAGCTGAAGCCCGTCGCGGAATGTGACCAGCGCGTCGTCCAGCAGGCCGAGGCGCATCTGCGCCTCGCCCATGTTCATGAGGGCAGTGACACGGGCGCGATCCGAAGTGACGCGCGCGATGTATCCGCGCCATGTCGCGAGCTCGTCCTGCGGGCGATCGAGCTGCGCATAGGCTTCGGCGAGCACCTGGTACGCCTCTACCGAAGCCGGATGGTCAGGGGCGAGCTGCAGCGCGGGTGCCAAGACCTCGACGGCCTTGCGCTCGAGATCGTCGCGCCTCGAGAGTGTCGCCAGCCTTTCGTACACGGCGCCGAGGTCGAAGCGGAGTCGCACGTCCGGACTGTGCGCCGCGTCGGCATCCTCGAGCAGGGCTCGCGCCATCGAGAGCATGCGCTCGGGCCGCTGCTCAGGCTCCATCGGATCTTCGCCTGCGGGCGCATGCAGCAGGCGCATCACGCGGACGTGCAGCGCCCATCGAGCGCGCGCAGACGGATCGCGTGCGATGTCCCAGAAGGAGGGCGGTGTGTCGGCATGAGCGGTCGAGACGGCGACCGCCAGCGCCGAGCTGACCGCGACATGGCAGACGAGTCGCCGGGCGCGGCCGGCGACGCCGACTCCCCTCGCCGTCCCACGGCGACTCATCGTGCTCCCCGCCCGCTGCGCCCGGGGGGCAATGCCGCGAGATGCGCGCGAACGTGGGCCGCCCAGGGTCCCGCCGGCGCGGAAGAAAGATAGCTCTCCCACGATTCACGGGCGGCCCACGGATCGATCGCCTCGAGGCCGAAGGCGACGAGCGCCTGCGTCTCGACGGGCGCCGCCGACAGCAGCTCTCGAGCGCGTCTTCCCGACAGAACCGATCGGGGATCCCCACGCCTGCGGTTCGAGAGAAGCGCACGGGCCTCGTCGGCTTCCCCCCGACGGTCGAGAGCCAGCGCCAGGCCGAGCACGGCGACCGTTTCGGCATCGGTCTGGCTCGCGCGAAGCGACTCCCTGAACGCGGCAACGGCTTCGTCGACCGTGGAGGGACCGCACGCCATCGCCACGAGGCCGGCTTCGGTCGTCGCGACGAATCGATCGGCGCTCGATAGCGCCGAAGCGCGCGGAAGCAGCGTGCGGTACGCGGATACCGACTCCTGCGCGTGACCTGTCCGGGCGAGGACGCGTGCCCATGCGAGCAGCGTCTGCGGATCGTCGAGGACCCCCGCGTCGCGTCCCTTCGCGTCCTGGAGCGCGGCCAGCGCTTGATCGAGGTGGCCGAGAACGGCGAGGGCGCGCCCCTCCAGCGCCCGAGGGGCGGCACGACCGGGCAAAACGCCCTCGGCCTGCCGGGCGTCGTCGAGCGCGGATTGAGCCATGGTGGAAGTTCCGACGAGCTTCGACGACGCGTTCGCCACGAGGTCGCAGTAGTGGCGCAGCTCGGGCGACTTCGCTCGCTCCCAGACGCTCGCCGCACGTCCGGGCGCGTCGCTGCACTCGGGCGGGCGGCCGCTCGACCACGCGCCGGTCGCCGACTGTCCGAGCACCAGCGCAATGGTCCCGAGCATCGAGGAAAATGTAGCGCAGCGCGCGGGTCTCGCCTCAGCCCTGGAAGGGATCGCGTAGGACGATGGTTTCGTCACGGCGCGAGCCGACGCTGACGAGGACGACTGGACGCCCTACGTCGCGCTCGATGCGATCGACGTACCGTCGCGCGGCCGCCGGGAGCGCCTCTATCGTCCGCGCGGAGGACAGGTCGTCTTTCCAGCCCGCCATCGTTTCGTAGACCGGCTGCGCCGACTCGAGACCATCGATAGGGAAATCCTCGGTCATGCCGTGGGGTGTGCGGTAGGCGACGCATACCTGCACGTTGTCGAGGCCCGTCAGCACGTCGAGCTTGGTCAGCGCGAGCCCGTCGAGCCCATTGATCCGGGCCGCATATCGAAGGGCCGGCAGATCGAGCCACCCCGTGCGCCTGGGCCGACCGGTGACGGAGCCGAACTCGTCGCCGCGCGCGCGCAGTCCCTCTCCCACCTCGTTCGTCAGCTCGGTCGGAAACGGACCGGCGCCGACTCGGGTGCAGTACGCCTTCACCAGGCCGACGACGAAGTCGATTCGCGATGGCCCGACGCCACTCCCCGTGCACGCTCCCCCGGCCGTTGCATGCGAGGAAGTC
>Ga0187782_10000037_pt1 | contig 69797 bp, 49 predicted proteins | sample 0715_SJ02_MP15_2_FD_132454 | JGI IMG/M metagenome (GOLD analysis project Ga0187782, IMG submission 132454) | Tropical peat soil microbial communities from peatlands in Department of Meta, Colombia - 0715_SJ02_MP15_20_MG | ecosystem: Environmental > Terrestrial > Soil > Wetlands > Peat | place... | reverse complement strand
TGAACAGGAAACTCCTGCGCTACATCCGGCACTACAACAAATCGCCCCGTACCGTGAAATGGAAATATGTCGATCCAGCGCGCCATCTCAGTACACAATCAGTTGGTACAGGCCACTAGAACGCAAGACTGATCCCATAGGTAATACCTATTTATTTTATCCAAACTAGATATTGGAACAATGAGTAGGGGAGACATAGTATAGCGGTGCGGAGTTCGCTCCCTCTGCGATGCGGGGCAGGCCACGAGATTCGGTTCTCAAGGCTGGATGAGGGTTAGGCTCCGAAACCGGAAAGAGCGAAAAAAGATTGGAGAGAAATATGGCAACAGAAACAAAGTGCCCGTTCGCGGGTGCAACTCCCGTACACACCAACCGTGATTGGTGGCCGAACCAATTGGATCTTCGAGTGCTCCACCAACATTCGAACCTTTCGGATCCGATGGGCGAGGAGTTCGACTACGCCAAGGAATTCCAAAGCCTGGACCTGAATGCGGTGATCAAGGACCTCCATGTGCTGATGACGGACTCGCAGGACTGGTGGCCGGCCGACTTTGGCCACTATGGGGGGCTGTTCATCCGAATGGCTTGGCACAGCGCAGGAACGTACCGCATAGGAGACGGCCGCGGCGGTGCAGGCGCGGGCCAGCAGCGCTTTGCGCCGTTGAATAGCTGGCCGGACAACGTGAACCTCGACAAGGCGCGCCGGTTGTTGTGGCCAATCAAGCAGAAGAACGGCCGCAAAATTTCCTGGGCGGACCTGATGATTCTGGCGGGCAACGTGGCCCTGGAGTCGATGGGGTTCAAGACGTTCGGTTTCGGTGGGGGGCGCGAGGATGTTTGGGAGCCCGAAGAAGACGTGTTCTGGGGCCCGGAAGGCAAGTGGCTGGCGGACGAGCGCTACAGCGGGGATCGTGATCTGCAGAATCCGCTGGCTGCGGTGCAAATGGGTCTGATCTACGTGAATCCGGAAGGGCCGAATGGCAAGCCGGATCCCGTAGCGGCGGCCACGGATATTCGCGAAACGTTCCGTCGCATGGCGATGAACGACGAAGAAACCGTCGCGCTGATTGCAGGTGGTCACACTTTTGGCAAAACCCACGGCGCCGGCGATGTAGCGCTGGTGGGTCCGGAGCCGGAAGCTGCCCCCATCGAGGAGCAGGGCCTCGGCTGGCACAGTAAATTTGGCAGCGGCAGTGGACGCGATGCCATCGGCAGCGGCCTGGAGGTCATTTGGACCACCACGCCGACGAAGTGGAGCAACAACTTCTTCGAGAACCTGTTCGGCTACGAATGGGAACTGACCAAGAGCCCGGCGGGCGCGCATCAATGGAGACCGAAGAATGAAGCAGGCGCGGGTACAGTGCCGGATCCGCAGGATGCCTCGAAGCGCCGCGCGCCATCCATGCTGACCACGGACCTGTCGTTGCGATTCGACCCGGCTTACGAAAAAATCTCACGACGCTTTTACGAGCACCCGGATCAATTCGCCGACGCGTTTGCGCGGGCGTGGTTCAAGCTGACTCACCGCGACATGGGCCCCAAGGTGCGCTACCTCGGCCCACTGGTTCCGAAAGAGACGTTGATCTGGCAAGACCCGATACCCGCAGTGGATCATGCGCTGATTGGCGAGCAGGACATTGTGGCGCTGAAGGCGAAAATCCTCGCGTCGGGGCTGTCGGTATCCCAGTTGGTCTCGACGGCTTGGGCATCGGCGTCGACGTACCGCGGCTCCGACAAGCGCGGTGGAGCGAACGGCGCGCGCATTCGCCTGAGCCCGCAAAAGGACTGGGAAGTTAACGAGCCAGCTCAGTTGGCCAAGGTGCTGCAGACGCTCGAAACAATTCAGAGGGAGTTCAACAGCGCGCAGACCAACGGGAGCAAGGGGAAGAAGGTTTCGCTGGCGGACCTGATCGTTCTCGGTGGCTGCGCGGCGATCGAGAAAGCCGCGAAGGCCGGCGGGCATGACGTGAAAGTCCCGTTTACGCCCGGACGCGTGGACGCATCGCAAGAGCAAACCGAGGTCGAGTCCTTCGAGCCGCTCGAACCGACTGCGGATGGTTTCCGCAATTATTTCCGCAATGGCAAGGGCCTGTCGGCCGAGGAGCGCCTGGTGGATCGAGCGCAATTACTGAGGCTGACGGCGCCGGAGATGACCGTTCTGGTTGGTGGACTTCGCGTTCTCGGCGCAAACACCGGAAAGTCCAAACACGGCGTGTTCACTAAACGGCCAGAGACGCTGACGAACGACTTCTTCGTCAACCTGCTGGATATGAGAACACAATGGCAGCCGTCGAACGGGTCGGGAGGCATCTACAAAGGGCGCGACCGGAAGACCAACGAGCTCAAGTGGACTGCCACCCGTGTCGACTTGATCTTCGGTTCGCATTCTCAGTTGCGCGCGCTCGCGGAGGTCTATGGGTGCACGGACTCGCGGGAGAAGTTTGTGCACGACTTCGTGGCGGCGTGGAGCAAAGTGATGAACCACGATCGTTTCGATCTGGCCTGAAACCGGCAAAACAAGAGAGCGTGAAGAACGGGGCGGCTAGAGATGGCCGCTCCGGTTTTTTTGAGTTTTAAGTTCCTTGCTGCTTCTCATTTGACCTTGAGCAAAGGGCAAATTCCGGGCTTGACGGCCGCTTTGTACCATGGTACATAGATACCACAGTACAGTGGTACGGAGGAGACTCATGATCGAAGTCGAACGAGTACAAACCGGGGTGCGGATGGAGAAACGGCTGTTGAAGGTGTTGAAGGCGTTTGCGGAGCTGAAAGACATTACCCTGGGGGATTTGCTGGAGGGCATCGTGCTGCATGCCTTCGAAGGCAAGGCGCCGTTCGGCAAGGAATCGCTGGCGCAAATTGGCGAGCTGAAGAAGATCTACGGCATGACCTTGCGGGCAAGCGACAGCCATAAACTGACGGAAAAGATGCGAGCCGATTCGCGAATCACGTCCGGGGATTAAACCTTCCTTGAAAGCGAGAGCCCGAGAGGTTCACTGAAACTTGGGAGAAGTAACATGAAAAGTGGATGGTTGTTTGTCTTTGGACTGGCATGTGGAGTGGCGGTGATGGCGGCGCCGCGAGTTGCCGCGCACCTGCATGGGGTGATCCGCGGCGCAAAAAGCCCGGCGGGTACGCAGCGAGCACACACGAAAGAGGAATTCTGGTTCACAGCGCACGCGCCGATGGAGCAAGTGGCTCCATTGTTCGGCGCAGACAAGGAGCGCGAGTGGTCGCCACACTGGAATCCGCAGTTCCTTTATCCAGTGCCGGCAGCGGACCAGCAAGGGATGGTGTTTGGGGTGGCGCACGGCCATTTGCAGTCGGTGTGGGTCAATACGGAATTGGATCTGAAAAATGGAAGGATTCAGTATGTGTACGTAATTCCAGACGCGGTGGCGACGGTGATTACGCTGCACCTGGCGGGGGAAGGCAACCAGACTCAGGTGCAAGTGGAATACGAGCGGACGGCTTTGAGCGCCGACACCGACGAACATGTGCGGCACCTGGGGGAAGGTGATCGTAACTCAGGGCCGGAGTGGGAAAAGCAAGTGAATGGGTATTTGGAGAAGGCGCATGGCGGACAGGCTGGTGCCGGGAATCCTTAGCGCGCGGCAGCGAGCGCGCTAGACAAAGACAAAACTCGATAGGATTCGGCTACAGGCCAGTTTTTGTGGTCAAGGCTACATTCGACTTCGAGGGATAAGGCGGCTGCGGGCAAGCGCCCAAATCCACGGTAATTTGGGCGGTGGAATCTTGAGCATTTCGGACCATTTTGACGGTGGAATCGAAGGCAGCGCCGGTGGGAAAGCGGGACTGATTGTCTTCGAAGAACCGCTGCCATAAAGACTGATCAACAAACTCTCCAGGCGATTGCGGCAGGCGCACTTCTTGTCTGGCGCCGTCGGATCCCAGCAGTTCAATGCTGCTGATGCGGTAGGGGGCGCCTTGATCGATCTTCATGGTGAGATCGATGCGGAGTTCAGTTTCGTTGAATGAAAGCATGGGTTCCAGGACAACGTCGAGATAGCCTTTCGAGGTGTATAAGCTGGAGATGCTGTTGATGGCGTTTCGGACCTTCGAAGTATTGAAGGGATCGCCGGTACGCAAGTCGAGGTGTTGCCGAAGCAGGTCCGAACTGAAGACCAGGGGCTTATCTTTTTCATTGGCAAAGGCGGCATCGCCCAAGCGGTACAGTTGGCCGGTGTCGACGTCGACGTGCAGTGCATAATGGAGGCCGTCGTTGGAGGCGCGAATCAAATAAGGAGTGCCTTGCAGTTGCGGCTTGGCATAGCCCTTGTCCATCAGGGCGCCACGAACTAAAACCTCAATATCCTCAATGGCCCAATCGTCATCCGCCGGGCCGGAACTGACCGCATCGGGGTCCTTTTGAATTTTCTTGAGAAGATCGGCGCGCTCGGCGTCAGTGAGAGGATTGTCGCCTTCAAACTCGAGCTGATCCACGATGACCGGCGTCTTTTTTGCGGAGGGCTGCGGTGAAGAGAAATTGGGCGCGCAAGCGATGGTTTGCGCCGAGGCTGCTTGAGAAACAGCAAGGGCAGCGATAGCCAAAAGCGTGAGATTGAGCAGCGCTGGGCGGCGACTCATGTCGGGACTATACCGCAAAAGCGATTGAATGGGTACTTGAAGCGGTGTCCGCGGCCGGGGGCCATTGAGAGCCATGAGGCTACTGGCGTGCGGAACCACTCAGAAATTTGCCGGATTGCCAACCGCCAGACTACCAACCGGTAACCAAGAGCCGTTGTGCCGCTTGCAGGCTGCACTTTTGATACTTGGAGTAGGCCACCGCAGCTCTCTGCCGAATAGCCGCTGCTGGTTCCGAACGAATCCAGCCATCGAGCGCCGCTTTCAGGGTGTAAGCTTCCGGAGCCATCAGGCCGGTAGTCCAGAGTAGCGGCTCGCTTTCGGTATTTCGCATATATGGCGCAAAATACAGCTTACTGGCGCAGGCAAGCACAACGAACTGCCGCGGATGTGCGCCGGATTTGCCTCGAACGGCGGGAATCTGAAAATCCATGAACGCGTCATGCCCGACGTAGGCCAGCAAGTCGGCGTCCCCCGCTAGGGCAATCGGAACGGCCTTATCGTCCAAGCGAATTGAGACGCTGTCTTTGCGAAGCGCAGCCGCGGAAGAGACAAAATCGGATACAGCGTCGCGAATCTTGGCGCCGTCGTAGGCATCGGCAATCAGCAATGCGTCCGGCTGCTTATGCCGGAACACGCAGCGTTCAAGAACCGCCGTCTGCGGTTTCGTAGCGCAAGTCACAAGCTTCCAATCCCGGCTAGCTTGAAAGAACGTCTTCACGCCGTAAGCAGCGCCCCAATACAAATTGTTAGATAAATCGTGTCCATTCCCAAGGCGGGGTGGAACGGGAACGATGCCCTGGTGTTGGTTATCGGCAAGCGCCACGAACACGTGGACAACCGGAATGGGTGATTGCGCCTGGGAGAATGAAGCGATGGCCAGGAGCAGGAGAGCTAACTCAAAAGCACGGGAGAAGGGTTTTATGCGACGCGTCGCCATTTTTATTCAGTATATTATTTTCGTGACCGGAAGCATTGGAGTTGTGTGGGTGCCTACAGTTTACAGTCTCACGTAAATTCTCAATAAGAACGCAGAGGCCATGGCGAAACTAACGTTTTTGGGCGCAGCAGGGTGCGTAACCGGTTCGAAATATCTGGTAGAAGCGGCGGGAAAGAAGCTGTTGGTGGATTGCGGGCTGTTCCAGGGAATGGAAGATTTGAAGGAGCGCAACTGGAAGCCGCTGCCGGTTGACCCCAAAACAATCGATTACGTGGTGCTGACACACGCACACCTGGATCACACGGGTTGGCTGCCGGTGTTGGTGCGCGACGGCTACAACAAAGCCATTTTTGCGAATCCCGCGACCATTGAATTGACCGGGCTGCTGCTGAAGGACTCCGGGCACCTGCAAGAAGAGGAAACCGAGGACGCGCAGAAGCATAAGTGGAGCAAACATCCACAGCCGATGGCGTTGTACACGTCGGAAGACATCGACCCAGTGCTGCGGTTGCTGAAACCGATGGCGCGCAGCGGCGGCTTTGATGTTTCGCCGGAGTTTCACATCGAGTCGTACGACGCGGGACACATTCTGGGGTCATCAAGCCTGGAAATGACCATTACCGAGAATGGGAAGAAGAGCGTGGTGGTGTTCTCGGGAGACGTCGGCCGATACAACCAGCCGATCCTGAATGATCCGAAAACGCCGAGCAGGCAGCAGCTCGACCTGGTGCTTTGCGAGTCGACATACGGCAATCGCGAACACGAATCGGGCGATCCGCTGCAGGAACTGGAAGCAGTAGTGAATCGCGTGGTGAAACGGGGCGGGTCAATTGTGATTCCCGCGTTCGCGATTGGCAGAACACAAACGTTCATGTACTACTTGCGCGAACTGGAGAATCTACAGCGCATCCCCAGAATCCCTGTGTATGTGGACAGCCCGATGGCGCTAAGCGCCACGGACCTATACCTGAAATATAAGGAAGATCACGACGCCGATTTTGCGCGCGATGAGCGCAACGGAGGCGATCCGCTGAGCGTCCACGAATTCCATCTGGCACGAAGCGTGGCCGATTCCAAGCAGATTAATAATGTCAAGACTCCGTGCATCATTATCTCCGCCAGCGGCATGGTGACCGGCGGGCGGGTGTTGCATCACCTGGCGAATCGTCTGGGTGATGCGCGAAACTGCGTGATCCTGGGAGGTTTTCAGGCGGAGGGCACCCGGGGACGCGCGCTGGAAGAAGGGGCCAAAACGCTAAATCTCCTGGGAAGACCAGTTCCGGTGATGGCCGAAATCGTGGAGATGGGACAATTTTCGGCACACGCGGGCAAAAGCGAGTTGCTGCGCTGGCTGACCGGGCTGCAAGCGCCCCCCAAGCAAGTTTACCTGACCCACGGAGAGCCAGAGGCGGCGCAATCGCTGCAGCAAGCGATCACAGCGAATTTTCGATGGAGCGCGGCGGTGGCAAGATACCTGGACACTGTGGAAATTTAGACGGCGGGAAAATGAATCCAGAGTGAACGAAAACAGTTTTGAATTGCAGTATACAAAAAACTGGATGTTAATGGATGGCCTACAGGGCCAAATTGGTCCATTCAATCGACTTAATTTACAAGTTTTTTCAAAAACCAAGGAAACATTTCCGCGGGCGCTATCGTCTATACAGGCAAGACCACTCGCGGGGTAGGAGACTGACCACCACAGGGCAACCGACCAACAGTCTCCTACCCCTTTCTTACTCCAACCCACCCTCAAAAGCGGCTCAGTTCTCAGGACTGAGTTACAACCGGGGCGGCACTATCTCCTCGGAGGTCGCGAGCCATCTGGGGTACCTCGAGAAGCTCCAAATCAGCGACAAACATGGGCGTGGGAGCCACCCGGCCCCAGCGGTTCACTTCCCATCTCGCGCGGACGAACTTTACTTCCGCGCGAGAAGAAATGTCCAGTACCATTTTCGTGGCGCCACAGTAGAACTGCTGCGGAAACTTGAGAAGAGGCTTCCTGCCAAAGTCCTGGCCGTCGGATGAGCCCCAAACAGAGACTTCCAGGGATTCCTGCTCGATCTGCTCGGAGATGGTCAGGCGGCAAAGGAAAGTGCGGGTTTCGCTGGCCGACACGTCTACGGCTTGGCCGTCTCCATTGGATTCGAGCTCGCTGCCAGGCGGGATCAAAGAAAGCTGCAGTGCCACCGGTTCCCCTTCGGGCGCTTCACTATGCAGCGCCAGTGTAGCACAAGGCGCTCGGGTGAACTGTGACACGTGCCACAGGAGCCCGAAGAGGTTAGAGAATTGCTGGTAAATCGAGCCGTTATGCCCAAGTGCGGATTCCGATGAATCCCCAATACGCCAAGTACGCAGCGGCAATGAACAGCGGCACGGTTACGGCGAAGGAAAACCAGCGGACTCCCTTTCGAACTTGGGTTTTAGACCTTAAGGCCAAGGCAATGAGCGCAACTAAAGAAGTTAGGCCATAGGCCAAAGTGGCCAAGAACAAGGCCAGCGACCAGATGGTCAGATTGCCCATTCGAGTGATCATGTCGGCGCTGGAAAGCAAGACAATCGCGACAATCGCCAGGAAGCTCAGCGCTGCCAAGAGCGGCCAAAAACGCATGGCGCGCTCGGGGGGACGACGGCGTTTCTTGCTGATTCCGGCGAGCAGCCAAAACGGCGCGTACACGAAAATAGAGATGACTGCGAGCACGAACCACGCCGTGAGCACAATTTCGAGGATGGCCATCCAGCCGGGTATGCGTTTCATGGTGACGGCGCCTCCGCCCACCTGAATGAACTGTCCCTCCTGGTTGGGCAGGAGCAGTTCGACGGTGGCGACAGGTTCAGGCGGATCCTTTTTGGGGACGGCGCGAAACTGAGTGTCGGTGACAGCGACAAGCACTTGGTTGCGACCGCTGAGATTGCTCCGGAGCAGCTTGCCGTTGTCCGTGTGAACATGAGTTAACCCCAACAAGCGTTCCAGAAAATGGAGCATCTCGACGCGAGGTGAGTCGGGTTCATACCAACCCGCGTAGGAGGCGACAGTTTGCGGCAACGGGTGCTCCGCGGGCACCGCAGGTTTCTGCAGATTGCGAGTTACGTAGGCGCGGATGTTCTTACCGATTTTTTCGAAGGCTTCGCCGTTGCCGGAATTGATGCTGTAGAAATAGCCCACGCCGAAATCGGGCATATAGGCCATTTCGGTCAGGCCGCCTTCCACGCCGCCGTTGTGGCCGTGGTAAACGAAACCGTCGTAGATGCTCCAGTAATTGCTCAGTCCATATCCGGTTTTCAATCCTTGCTGCGCGGCCCAAGTGCGCGTGGGGATCTCCATGCGGTCAAGGGAAGCGCTGGGCGTCACTTCCACACCGTTCACAGTGCCACGATTGAGATAAAACTGAACGTAAGCGGCCATGTCGTTGGCCGAAGCGTTGATGGAGCCCGCCGGGCGATACACAATATGCCAATAAGGATACGGAGTCTTGCCATCATCGTGGTAGAGAAGGGTCAGCGGAGGGGAAGGAACCTGGAAGTAAGTGGCGGTTTTCATGCCGATGGGATGGAAGAAATTCTGCGTGACGTAATCCTCGAAACGTTGGCCCGTGATTTTCTCGACCACGTAAGCGGCCACCGCGGGACCCGCGTTGCAATAAGCGATACGCGTGCCGGGCGGCCAGCGGGAAGTTCGTGAGTGTTGATCATAGTCGAGGGCTTGTTGCAGCGGAGTGGTATCGGGCATGTCCTTTGCGTATTCACGAAAGTGTATATCGTCCCAGCCGGTAGTGTGCTCGAGGAGGTCGACCACGCGCACGGGATCGGTGGCTTCCCAGGGATTTTCGAACCACACTTCTGGGGCGAGCTTGTGTACCGGATCTTGCAAGGAGAGTTTGCCTTCATGGGCGAGCTTGAGAATGGAAAGAGACGCGAAGGCTTTCGAAGTCGAGCCAATGCGGAACAAGGTATCGGCAGTGGTGTCGCGATTGGCGGCCACATCGGACTTGCCCAGGCCGGCGATCCATTCCGGCCCGTCGCGGTGGACGATGGCGATGGACACGCCGGGAGTGTGCGTGTCTTTGAGAATCTTCTCGAGCTGCTGCTGTAGTTCCTGGATGGATTGCGCTGGCTTGGGTGTTTCTTCTTTGGGGAGTTGTTTTTTCTGGACGGAACAAGCGGTAGCAAATAAGCACAGAAGTACGAGGGGAATTAGCGTTTTCACGATTGGATTCTGCTCCCACAGCTGCGAATGCGCAATGACAAATCTGCTGAGAAGTAGGCGTTCGGCCGCAGTGAATCCAGGTTGAATGAAGGCGGGAAGATAGCGGGAGCAAGGCTCCCGCAACTCCAAGTCACGAACAGGCCGCGTCGCTTCCTGCGTCAGCGTAAACAGAAGGCGGGGCCTGCGCACTACAGGTCATACGTCGAGGCGGGCGAAGCGAGCTTCGGCGGCGGCCAGGGTTTCTTCTTTCTTGCAGAAGGTGAAGCGGACCTGCGAGGCACCGTCACGGGGATGGTCGTAGAAGCTGGAGCCCGGGACGCAGGCAACGCCGATGTGCTCGACCAGATATTTGGCGAAAGAGACGTCGCGGGTTTCGGCTGGGTATTTGGAGTGGTCGAAATGGAAGCGGGAAATGTCGGTCATAATGTAGTAGGCGCCGCGCGGTTTGTAAACGATGAAGCCGGAGTTCTCCAGAATGCTAAGCAGGCGCGCGCGTTTCTTGGAGTAATTGGCGGCGAGTTGATCGTAATAGGATTGCGGCAATTTCAGGGCGAGCGCTCCGGCTTGCTGCAAAGGCGCGGGCGCACCCACAGTAAGAAAATCGTGAACCTTGCGGATGGCTTGGGTGGCATCAGCGGGGGCGATGGCCCAACCGACGCGCCAACCGGTGACGCTGTAGGTTTTGGACATACCGTTGATGACGATGGTGCGGTCGCGCATGCCGTCGATGCGGGCCATGGTGATGTGATCGGCACCATCGTAGAGGATGTGCTCGTAAATCTCGTCGGTGATGCAATAACAATTCCAACGAAGGCAAAGATCCCGGATGAACTCGAGTTCGCCGCAACTGAAAACCTTGCCAGTGGGATTGTTGGGCGTGTTCAGGATGATGGCCTTGGTGTGGGGTCCAAAGGCGGCAGCCAGTTCCCTTTCGTCGAAACTCCAATCGGGCGGACGTAGCTTCACAAATCGAGGCGCAGCGCCGGAAAGAATCGCGTCAGGACCGTAATTTTCGTAGAACGGTTCGAAGACAACAATCTCGTCACCCGGATTGATGATGGCCATCATGGAGGACATCATCGCTTCGGTAGACCCGCAGCAGACGGTGAGTTCGCGCTCGGGATCAACGGTAACGCCTTGAGTGCGCGCGAAATTTTCGACGATGGCGTCGCGCAGCGGCTTGGCGCCCCAGGTGATGGCGTACTGATTGATATCGGCGGCAATGGCCTGACGGGCGGCTTCTTTGACTTCCGGGGGAGCGGCAAAATCGGGAAAACCTTGAGAAAGGTTGACGGCGTGGTGCTTCAGGGCCAGCCGGGTCATTTCTCGAATCACCGATTCGGTGAACTGCTCAGCTTTGGTGGAGAGCATGCGGCGGGCAATGTGGGTGATGTTGGTTTCGGGTGCAGACATGGAGAAAACATTGTAGACGAAGAACGGCTGGGCAGAAACTGAGATGCGAAATGAGGTTCCAAACGTTCGGCGATAACGCGTGGCGAGCCGTAGGCCAACTACAAGGTTTCGGGTGACCGTGGCGCGATGGTTGCGGCTGGTGGATGGATTCACTACAATACCCTGCAGCTTCACGTAGTAGATTCGGGGTCGCTTCCCGTCCGCCCGCGAGAAGTCCAGCTCGTGTCCAATCTAGATGGAGAGAATTAAGAGGAGGACGCAGATGCGTCGGTGTCTTTTGTGTGTATTGTTATTCGCAGTGTTTGCCTCCGTGGCGTTTGGCGACCAGGTGACGCTAAAGAACGGGGACCGGTTGAGCGGGAACATTATTTCCAGCGACGAGAAAACGCTGCTGCTAAAAACCGATTATGCCGGAGACGTTACGATCAAGTGGGATGCGGTGGTGGGGATTGAATCCACGCAGGATCTGCACCTGACCTTGAAAAATGGGGCGAAATTAGCGGGCAAAGTTACCACTGTGGACGGCAAATTCGAAGTGGCCGGCGCTCCACCCAACACAGCTCCCGCGCCGAAAGATACAATTGTTGCGGTGCGCAACGACGCGGAACAGAAGACCTACGACATCAATGTGGAGAAATTGGCGCATCCGAAGTTCACGTATTTCTGGAGCGGCGTTTTCGACACCGGGCTGGCGCTGACCCGCGGAAACTCGTCCACGGCCAGCTATACGCTAGACGGCAAAGCGGTACGCGAAACGGACAGGGACAAACTCACGGTATATGCGAATTACATTTTCGCCGACAATCAAGTTACCGTACCAGCCACGACAACGGCGAACCTCTTCCAAGGCGGCATTCGTGGAGACTTGAACCTCAGCCCACGCACCTTTGTCTTCGCCTTTGGCGATTTCCAGACCAACCAGCTACAGCACTTGAGTCTGCGACAGGACTATGGCGGCGGCTTCGGTTACCACATCATCAAGACCAAAAACACGCTGTTCGATGTGTTCGGCGGCGGGGACTATGATCGGGATAAGTTCGCCAGTTACACCTATACGAATCCGGCGCCTCCCCCACCGCTCCTCGCCCAGGCCGCTTATGACCAGAACAGCGCGGAAGTGGTGGTTGGCGAGGAGTTCGACACCAAGGTTTCGAGCCGAACCACGCTGAACGAGCGGCTCTCTTTCTTCCCGAATCTTTCCCATACCGGCGAATATCGTATGCAGTTTGACAGTTCGCTGGCACTGCAGATGAAAACGAGGCTGAGCTGGCAAGTGACTTTCAGTGACCGCTATATCAGCTATCCTCCCCCAGGGCTGAAAGGCAATGATCTGGTGCTGTCGACTGGCTTCCGACTTGCCTTGGGGAAACCGAAAACATAGTTTTGGGCCCGATCTTTGGTTGCTCGACAAACAACATAAGGAGGCAATTTCTATGGGCTTTCTTACATGGATTCTCGTTGGATTGATTGCGGGTTGGCTGGCCGGTCAAGTCATGAAGGGCGGCGGGTATGGAATTCTGGTGGACATCATCCTGGGAATTTTGGGCGGATTCCTAGGTGGTTGGATATTCGGGCTGTTGCACATATGGCAGGGTGGCGGAATCATCGGATCAATCATCGTGGCCTTCGTAGGAGCAGTCATACTGGTGTGGATTACGAGGCTGCTGAAGAAGGCGTGAGGGTCCGCAAGTAGCGACAAAAACTGTTAGCGCGGACAGTACCGTTTCGGAGAAACGGGCACCTGTACGCTGTACGAAAGGGCAGGTTTTTCCACAGGCCACCGTGAGCCCGTTGTGGAAAACTGCGCCTGGGATTTCTGTATCGATAACGTGATTTGTTTCAATTAGATAGGCAATGGTTGTGAGCGCAGTCACAGTACTAAAACCTTCGTTTAAACGGCCCCTTAGTGCGCCTGTACCATAGGTTTTCTTTCCTTCTAACTGTCTAATAGGTCAGGTCAGGGAGCTAACCCCTCGGTCAGGGATTTTTTGGGGAATGCACAGCTCCTTGATTCGGTCAACGGGTCCTTAGAAAGAGAGAGTCAGCCAGAAATGAAAGACAAGCTCCGGAAATGGATGTGGTTGCTCCTGGTTGTTCTTGCCGCGGTGCAAGTGTACGCGGTACGCGAACTACTAGCAGCATTCGCCTTGTTTGTGCTGGGGTTCGGAGCCGTGGCGTGTTGCGTGGGCGTGTTGTATTTCCTTCACAAGGCCTGGGAAGCAGGAGTGGGTTGGGCGGTTGCTAGCAGACACCCAGTGTTCTTGGTAACACGCCGTTGGGTCTCCGTAGTTGAAGATTGGGCATGGCGTCCACTGCGTCGTCCGGATTCCGAGCCCGCGCGTTGATTTGAGTCCAGATATAGGAGTCAGCCAGAGCCAGCCGGTTGGGGTCGATCGCCGGTACTCGAAGTTGGGCCAGCCGTCCTGAGAGAGCGGCTGGCCTTTCCGTTTCTGTAGGCGGATTCCGTGCGCCCAGGCGGCCGCATGGCCCGCCATTTCCGGCTGCTTAGTAAAATGCGGCGCCGCCATCTACATTGATGGATTGGCCCACGATGGCGCTGGACGATTCCGAACAGAGGAACAGAGCCGCCTGGGCAATTTCCATCGCGGCTTGTCCGCGTCCTTGCAACAAGGTGTTCAGAAAACCCTGGAGTTGCTCTTCCCGGCTCACTCCCAATCTCTCCGCCAACACTCTTCCAAGTTCTTTACTCATCTCCGTTTCTGTGACCGGGCCGGGACAAAGCGCATTCACGCGTACACCTTTGCGCGATGCCTCCGCCGCCATCACGCGGGTTAAGCCAAGCATGCCCGCTTTGGCAGCGGCGTAGGCCGAGCCCCACGCGAACGCCGACTTGGCGGACAAGCTGGAAATGTTCAGAATCACGCCGGAATTTCGCGCGTACATTTCGGGCAGCACTAGCTTGCTCAACAAGAAGCAAGTACGCAGATGAACCGCAATCACCTTATCGAATTCCTCGAGAGGATAATCCTCGACCGGCGCCACCGGCCCGTAGTGCCCGGCGTTGTTTACCAGAATATCGATGCGACCGAATTTTTCGCGAACAGTCGCAACCAAGAGGGAGCAATCGGCCTGGCGCGAGAGATCCGCGACCATATAGGCAGCGGCACCATTTTCTGTCTCGATCTCCTTCGCGGTATTGGCCAGTTGGCTTTGCGTGCGAGCGGACAGGAAAACGCTGGCGCCTTGCTGCGCGAAGAGCGTGGCTATGGCGCGTCCGATACCTCGCCCGGAACCAGTGATCAGTGCAACCTTATTTTTCAGGAGCATAGTTTTGAGACAATAGCAGTGTTTGCGGCGGCGGCGCTACGGCCTTGGTAACTTTGACATCATCGCCATTTGCACCTCCTTGCCAACAATGTGACAATGAGCAGATGCATAACGCTATTTATCGCGCCCTGATACTCGTTCTGGCCGGAACCGTGGTCGGCGGGATCAGCGCCGCTCAACAATCTTCCGCGCCGGCGACCAATCCAGCGGACGGAACAGCCGCGGCAACACCAAAGAAACAATCGACCACGGCGTCCAAGCCCGCGGGCACAACCGCCAAGAAAACTCCGGCTCCGGTGACCCTGAACACGCAAAAAGCCAAAGCCAGCTATGCCATCGGCATGAATATTGGCAAAGGGCTGAAGGACAATCTGAAGAAGGACAATGTTGATATCGACCCTGAGCTTCTGGCGCGCGGCCTAAAGGACGCCTTGGCAGGCAATAAACTGTTGCTGACCGACGAAGAATCTCAAACTGTCCTGACCACTTTGCAGAACGACGTGATGGCGCACCGCAAAGAAGCCCATGAGGAGGCGACAGCGAAAAACGCCAAGGCGGGCGAGGATTTTCTGGCGGCCAACAAAGCCAAGCCGGGTGTAGTGACTTTGCCCAGCGGCTTGCAATACAAAATCATCACGGAGGGCAACGGTCCGAAGCCAACGGCCAACGACGTGGTGTTGTGCAACTACAAAGGATCGCTGATCGATGGAACCGAGTTCGACAGCTCGTACAAGCGCGGCAAGCCGGCGAGCATCCCGGTCAGCCGGGTGATCAAGGGTTGGACGGAAGCACTGCAGTTGATGCCGGTCGGATCGACGTGGCAATTGTTCGTCCCGCCGGCGTTGGGCTATGGCGAGGCGGGTACGAATGGCGGGCCGATTGGTCCGGACGAAACTCTGGTTTTCGAGATTCAGCTGCTGCAGATTCAACCAAAGCCGGCGCCGCCGAGTATGCCCAATGCCAGTGGACAGCCCCAGGCCAAACCTCAGCCTGACGCAAATAGCAATCCGTCTTCACAGAGCGCGCCACAACCAAAGGCGCAGCCACAATCGCAGCCTCCGGCACAGCCACAACAGCAACAATAACGCGCAGAGTGAAAAGAAAGCCGGGAGTGATGGCTGGAGTCCATGTCCCGGCTGGGCATTTCTGCAGGTTTTACTTGACCTTCAAGCCTTTCAGCAGATGGTTTACCGCCTGTTCGGCCTGATAGGGAGTGATGGTCGGCTTATTCTTTAGTTCCTTTTGGCTGATGGCGCGATAGGCCAGTTTCTTGGGGTTGCGCAGAGCCAGGTCAAACACGAATGTTCCCTCGTGCCACCTTACCGTGCGGTATTCCACTTCGGGAGGCCCCCAGCCCCATCCAGACCAGCAGCCAAATGGTCCGCAAACCAAGCCGGGATAGCCGGGATACACCTGACCGACAGTGGCTTTCTGGGTCTTGACGGCCACGTGATAATCAACCAGAAAATCGGCATTCTCGGGATCCGCCGTTTGAACGAGCCCCTTGGATTTTAGTGCACGTTCAATCGCCAGTTTCAAAGTGTCGCGATTGGCCTCGGTGTTCCAATCCCGGTTGCTCTCCAGATGTTGCTGAGGGGGTGCGGCTGGAGTGATCACGTCTCGCGAAATGATGGGACGATTATCTCCACCGCGCTGTGAGGCTGAGGCGGGCGGCGCCATCGGACGCCAGGCCCAAGTCATGCCTTTAGCAACGCGAATGTCCGGGTCTCGCAATATTTCGACGTTATCTTCACAACCGGCCAAGACCATGCCCCCCAAGAGCACGGCAGCCAGCAGTCCTGCACCTGCCCATCGTTTCGCCAGTTCCACGTTACGTACCTCCACACTATTGGAAACACACATACCCGCAAAAAGTTGGCCTTTTGTGGCTGGTATTAATTTACAGCGGAAGCGGCCCAATCGGCAGGTGGAAACACAACTGGCCAGAAGTTGGCAGTCGGACGGTCAAACTCGAAGGCAATTCTGTAAAACTCCATGCCATCATCTTCGATGCGCACCACCCGGCAGCTGACTTCGGAGTTGGTTTGCGGGTTGTTTAGCAAGAAAGACTGACCGACGTGGAGGTGCTGGCGCATTCTCATCAGTCCGCCATGGGCATTGACCACCTGAGTTTCCGCCTTTTCCTGGATTTGCTTGCGATCTTCATCTTCGGCCACAACAAGGACCATCAAACGAAGGACCACGCGTTCGCTGCGGCGGCGATTCTCCACAGGAGGCATAAGGTTAGAAGCCCCTAATTGGGATTCTACGCCTTTTTGGGGTGACCGAAACTGGCCGAATAGGCAGGATGCCCAGGATTTTTCGAAGGCACAGGCCAAACTACAGGGCTTTGATATGATAGAATTACGGAATTTAGCAGGCTGGGGGATCATGCCTATTCAGACCGACACGAAGCCGGAAACCACCAAAAAGACTAAGACCCTTCTTCGCGTTCGCCCGCGGGGCTTTTGTGCCGGAGTGGTCCGGGCCGTCGACATAGTGGAATTGGCATTGGAAGCGTACGGTGCGCCGGTGTATGTGCATCACGAGATCGTGCATAACACCTACGTGGTCGAGCAACTTCGCCGTCGGGGAGCGATTTTCGTCGAGGCCATCACAGAGGTGCCTTCCGGGTCGGTGCTGGTGTTCAGCGCGCATGGTGTGCCACCCACAGTTCGTCTGGAAGCCAAGGAACGCTCCCTGCGGGTGATCGACGCGACTTGCCCGTTAGTGACTAAGGTTCACCTAGAAGCACTAAAGTTCGCCCGCGAGAAGCGCACCATTATCCTGATCGGGCACAAGGATCACCAGGAAATCATTGGCACTTCGGGAGAAGCGCCAGATCGCACGCTGGTGGTCGATTCGATCGCCGCGGTCGATGCGCTGGAAGTGGAAGACCCCGAGAGGTTGGCGTTTCTGACGCAGACCACGCTGAGCCTGTATGACACGCAAGAAATCGTGGCGCGGCTGCGGCAACGGTTTCCGAGCATTCTGGGACCCGCTAGCGATGACATTTGCTACGCTACGCAAAACCGGCAGGAAGCCGTCGAGCAAGTAGCCAAAGATGTGGATCTGATCCTGGTAGTGGGATCGCAGAACAGCTCGAACAGCAATCGCCTGGTGGAACTTGCGGAGCGACTGAATGTAAGGGCCAAGCTGATTGATTCGGCAGCGCACATTGACTCGGTGTGGCTGGATGGCGTGGAACGCATCGGTTTGACCGCAGGAGCTTCCGCGCCGGAAGTGCTGGTGGAGCAAGTCAGCGAGCGACTGGCACAGTTCGGGTTTACGGACCAGCGGGATCTGGATTTGATCCGAGAGGATGTGCGGTTTACGCTGCCTTCGGAGCTTGCCACAATCGCTCCTGCCCCACGCCGCTGAGCACCGCGGGTGGGTCGAAGAGTTTGCGTTTTGCCGGGCAGGGGAGTACCCGGCGTGGTTGCCGGAGCCCGGCGCACCTTAGAGCTAGAAAAAGGAGCGCATCTTGGCGGTCAAAATTGTCCGTCAGCCGAATAGGATTGCTCTGATTGGCGCGCCTTCCAGTGCTGCAGGTTTCGCTCCCGGCACGGAAAAGGCACCGTCCACACTGCGGGCCGCGGGTTTGGTGGAAAAGCTTCAATCGATCGGGTACGAGGTTAGCGATTTTGGCGATTGCCAGCCGCGCCTATTCGCCGACGACGACGAACACAAACGTGCCCGCAACATCCCGGAGATCGTTGCCGCTCTGAATGACTTGAAGCCGCGAGCCGAACAGGCGGCCAAGACCGGAGGATTGATCCTGGTCCTGGGCGGCGATTGCGTGCAAAGCATAGGCATTCTGAGCGGTGCCCGCCGGTATTACAAACACCTCAGCCTGCTCTGGTTCGATCGCCATGCGGACCTGAACACACCAGCCAGCACGCCTTCCGGGCGGCTTGACGGCATGGCGCTGGCGGCCATCCAAGGCAGGGGCTCGGCCGAACTGGTTCGATTTTGGGGCGAGCCGCCGCTGGTTCGCGAGCCGGACACGTTGATCTATGGGCTGGTGGAACTGGACACGCCTGAGCAGGAATTCCTGGGGCGCTCGCCGATGCGGCACATGTTCGCCGCCGACATCCAGCAGAAGGGTGCCAGCGCCGCGGCACAAAGTGCGCTGGCTCAACTGCATACCGACAGCCGGGAGTTCGTGCTCCATCTCGATTTGGACGTGATTACCCAGCGGGAGTTCCCGGCCACAAATGTGCCGGGAAGCGAGGGATTGTCTTTTGCCGAAGTGCAAGGCTCGCTGGTGGAATTTCTGAAGCAGAAGAATCTGGTCGGCCTGGACATCGCTCAATACAATCCGTTGAAAGATTCCGACGGTTCGCAGGCAAAGAAGTTAGTGGAGTTGCTGGCAGAAGCGCTTTCGGCCAGACTCGCGGCACTGGCGCCCGCCGCGCCGGTGACACCTAGCGGGGAATCTTCCGCTCCTGAAACTTCATCCTCGACGATGGCCTGATTTCGCCCGGCCATTTGGTCAGTTGTTTTCCTGGGCGCATCGCGCTATACGTTACAAGAAGAACTATCCGCAAGGGCGCAGCAAAGGGGGCCTATGTTCACCGCAGCCGTACCCCGCTTAGAAGTATGCGCCGAATATCAGCGCTTACTTTTCACTTGTCAGAAAGCCTTGGCCGCCTGCCAGCAACACGAAACGCTTGCTCACCGAACCGCTGGTGGGCTTCTCGGTGCATCGCCACTGGAGCGGCTGCGGCGGGAATATGCCGAAGCGTATGCGCTGCTGGAACGACACGAACAAGCCTGCCAGACCTGCCAATACATCTCCCAAGTTGGGGGGTTGGACTTCGAAGGCATGTGCAAGGCAATCAACCGCTAACCCGTTGGCCGCAACATTCGAGCATCCTCGCTGTAGATCCAATCCTTCGGTGTTGGTGTGTCGCCGGCAACGGACGGTGGCGAATCCGAACCAAAGCTGCTGGCGCCGAAATCCACAATGAATCTGTGTGCCGATGGCCGGGCACACCGGATAGAATGTAGGGATTATCTGCGTGTCCGCTGATGCAGAACAAATCCAGTTAAATGAATGATGGAGAAAAATGAGCGCGCGTTTGCAAGTGATGAAATTCGGTGGCACGTCTGTGGGCAATGCGGAGTGCATCGCGCGGGCGGCCAAGATTATCGCCAACGGAGCACGGCAAGGGCATTGCGTAGCGGTGGTGTCCGCTATGGGTGGGGTGACCAATCAGTTGGTGGAGGCGGCACAAATCGCACAATCGGGCAACGCTCAAGCGGCTACGGCCATTATTGGGAGATTGCGCTCGCAGCATGAGCAGGCGCTGAACAGCTTGGTCAAAGAGGGCGAACAGAGCGCGCCAGTACGAAAGAAGTTGGACAGCGTGCTAGCAGAGGGCCTGCGCTTCTGCGAAGGAACCGCGCTGCTGCGGGAATTGTCGCCTAGAACTCTGGACGTGATCGCGAGCCTGGGAGAACGGCTGTCGGCGCCATTGGTTTCCGCGGCGGTGCGGGAACTAGGGATCGAAAGCGAACCGGTGGAAGCAACGGAACTGATTGTAACGGACGAATTGCACGGGGGCGCGGAACCGCAGATGCAGGCAACCCGGGCCAAGTCCAAAGATCGCATTTTGCCGTTGCTGCAGCGCGGCGCCGTACCGGTGGTGACGGGCTTCCTGGGAGCCACGCTGAACGGGGAGCTGACCACGTTGGGGCGAGGCGGATCGGATTACTCGGCGACAATTCTGGGAGCGGCCATCGAAGCGGACGAAGTGATCATTTGGACCGATGTCGATGGCGTGCTAACGGCTGATCCGCGGTTGATCAAGGATGCGCAGACCATTCCGGAAATCTCCTATCGCGAAGCGGCAGAATTGGCGTATTTCGGGGCGAAAGTGCTGCATCCGAAAACATTGCGCCCCGTGGTTCAGGCGGGAATCCCGGTGTGGATTCGCAACAGTTTTGTCCCGGAAAAGTCCGGCACAAAAATTACCGCCCAAGGGCAAAACAGCAAGGGCGGGGTAAAAGCTCTGACGGCCATACGGGACGTGACGCTGATCAGCGTGGGTGGGCCAGGTATCGTGGGCTTGCCGGATGTGGTGGGACGGACGTTCTCGACCACAGCAGAGGTGCGAGCCAATGTGCTGCTGATTTCGCAATCGTCGTCACAGAACGACATTTGCTTCGGGGTCTCCTCCGGGGACGCCCAAAAAACAGTGGAAGCACTGCGCAAGGAGTTTGCGCAGGACCTGGACCATCACAAGGTGGAACACATCCGGGTGGATCCTCAGATCGCGATTGTGGCGGTAGTGGGCCAGAACATGTGCGGCACGCCGGGGATCGCCGGCAAAACTTTTAATGCGATGGGGCAAGCCGGAGTAAATCTGATCGCCATCGCGCAAGGCTCGTCGGAAACGAATATTTCGTTCGTGATCGAGGAGCAATCGGTGATGCGCGCACTGCAGGCGTTGCACCAGGCGTTTGCGCTGGACAAGTCAGTGATTTGAACCACCTGAGATTTTGAGCTATGGGAAGATCAGTGGGGCTTTGTGGACACGTCTTCGAAGGCAGCTTCGGCGCGTTTGCGGTGATATCGAGCCAATCCCAGCCAAGACAAATTTAGCGATCCATTGAAAAGATAGTGGGAGAGTTTGTCGGGAGAGAGGAATTGTGCCGCATGGGCCGCAATTTCCTGAGCGAAACGGTGCATCGCAGTGGACTCATCGGGATTCTGGGAAAGCAGTCGAGCGGATAAATCGCGCCACCGATACAGACACTCGCGGTAGCTGGCGATGTGGGCCCTGGGCTGATCAGAAAATGAGAAATGTGTAAGGAATAGGCGCCTGGGAGCAAGTCCGAGAATGGCATCCAGCGAGGCATCCCACAGTTCGATGGAGATATCGGGAGGCGGAGTAGCACCGAGAATGAAGGGGTGTCCATTAACGCAGATTCCCGCGGTGTCACCGACAAACGCGACAGATTCGGCGGGATCGAAATAGGTGAGGTGATGGGAAGCGTGGCCGGGGGTGTAGAGCACCCGGAGTTGACGAGAAACCAAGGAAATGGTTTCGCCGCCCTGTAGCGAGTGCAGGTTCGAGGCTGGAACGGGCAAGAACTCACCGAACAGTCGGGCCATGTCGTCGCCATACAAACGCGAAGCGCTGTGCAGTAATTTGGCGGGATCGACCAAGTGGGGCACGCCTCGGGCGTGCACGTACACCTGGAGCCGAGGATTTTGGCGCACCAGCGTTCCAGTGGCGCCGGCGTGATCGAGGTGAATGTGCGTGAGCAGGATGGAATCGACGTCGGATACGTCTAGACCATGTAGCCAGAGTTGCTGGCGAAGAGTGGAAATGGTGGAAGCCGGACCGGGATCGACAAGGGCGACGGAATGTTGCGAACAGAGAAGGGCGCAGGCGATCGATCGGGGATGGCCGGCCCAGTGAAGGTCAAGAGCAGAAATCGAGTGCACAGGAATCCAGTTTAGCGTAAAAGAGGAGTGCGTTCTGAGGGGTTCTAGAAGGCAAATAGTACTGGACCGAAGGAAACTGCGCGGAGCCGGAATTCTGCACGAAAAACTTGCAGAATGATGAACTTATAGAATATGCTTTGTGCCGCAGCGGGCTTGTTCTATCCGCCTCGCGCGCAGCGAGGAAGGTCGCGGAAACCGCCCAAGGTTTGCAGAACAAGCACGACGCTGAGGGTTGTGGCCTCCATCAGACACGGCCTGGTGGTCCAAAGGAAGCACAGTGCGATATTCGGGGTTACGTACGACTTAGGAGGAAGAAACTATGCGGAAGTGGTGTGCAATTGTGGCATTGGGAGCGCTGTTAGCCCTGCCGCTCTGTGCGCAGCAGAAGGATGCGAGCACAGCGAGTGGTTCGAAAGGAACGAATGACAACACGGCAACGAGCAGCGCTACAACGAGTGATTTTAGCATCGCTCCTGCGTCGCCGACGCTGTTTGCCATGCCAGCGGCAGCCGCGGATATTTACACGGATTGGGCGAACAATCCTTGGAATCGCCACGCATGGGGCCGTTTGACGCCCAAATTCGAACTGGCCGGAATGTTTCAGTACATCAACTTCATCCCGGGGGCGGGATTCCGGGATTTCAATACCTACGGTGGCACAGGCTCGTTTGCGTATAACGTCGCCAATTGGCTGGGCCTGACCGCTGAATTCGGCTCGTACCACTTTAAGCGGCAGGTCTACGGCCCGCCGGACGCCTCTGGTAATTACACGCTGGAAGCGATCACCGGAAGCTTTCAGAGCTACATGTTTGGACCGCGCATCAATTTTCGTCATTTTGATCACTTTGTGCCATTCGGCGAGCTGCTGTTGGGTGCGGTGCGCACCGGGACACAGCTCACCGGGAACGGCACAACTCAGTCGGCGTTTGCGCTGGCCGCAGGCGGCGGTGTAGACGCGGTGCTGGCTAAGAATTTCGCCTGGCGGGTTTTCGAAGCCGATTACTTTATGACGAACTTTACCGGTCCCCTGGTTGCGCCCAGCGGGCGGCAGAACAACTTCCGCATCGGCACCGGTGTGGTGCTTCGTTGGGGTTATCCTCCGGAGCCGCCCAAGCCGATCCATCCGCCGACCGCTTCCTGCTCGGCAGACAAGTCTTCTATTTATCAAGGCTCGAACGAGGCGGTGGGCATTCACGTGGCCGCGACCGACCCGGACAAAGTTGGGCTGACCTACACGTATAGTGCAACGGGTGGAACCGTGGACGGGACCGGCCCGGATGTGCGCTGGAATTCCAGCGGTTTGGCTGTCGGCAGCTACACGGTCAACGCCAAGGTGGACAATGGCCATGGCGGCACGGCGTCGTGTTCAGCTGACGTCGCAGTGGAGAAGAAGCCCATTCGTCCGCCAACAATTTCCTGCGCGCCGGAACGCAACCCGATTATTGCGGGCGAGCGCGTAGCGATTAAATCGACCGCAACCGATCCGCAGGATCTGCCGCTGACCTACGGCTACTCCGCGACCGGTGGACAAATTTCCGGCAACGGTCCCAGCGCTGATTTCGATTCGACTGGCCTGTCGGCAGGCAGTTACACGGTCACGTGCACGGCCGACAATGGACAAGGCGGCCGGACAAGTGCAACCACCAATGTTGATGTGCAGCAGCCCGCTCCGCCGCCGCAAGCCACCAAGGTGGGCGATTGCGGTTACAACAAGGTTGGGGCGGCTCGCTTCGACAATGCTTGCAAGCGCGTTGGAGACGACGTGGCTCTGCGGCTGAAGAACGAACCCAACGCCAAGGTGGTGATCCTCGGCTATGCGGACAAGAAAGAGCCGCGCGCAGCCAAGCTGGCTGAGCAGCGTGCCGATGGCGCCAAGAAATACCTAATTGAGAAGGGCATCGATGCTTCGCGCATCTCCACGCGCGTTGGCGAAGCCTCTCCCGAAAAGGGCCAAGAGACGGCCAACCGCAGAGTTGACTTCATCTTCGTGCCCGAGGGCGCGACCTACTAAACCGTGCGCGGGACGAGTGTGCAGACACTCGCGACGCACGCAGACGCTTAACGAATCGACGGGCTCTCCGAGGAAAGCTTCGGGGAGCCCGTTTTGCGTTATGTTGGGAAGCGGCAGAAGCGAGGAATCGATTGCAGCTTAGATTAGCCATGTCATTGCTGCTGATGGTGGTACTTTCCAGCAGTGTTTTCGGGCAGAAATGGGAACGACTGGGCCCCGAGGGCGGAATGGTGCAATCCTTGGGAACCGGCCGTGGCAATGAAGTCTATTTGGGCGCCACGGACGGGCACATTTTCTTCAGCAGCGACAGCACGCAAGCCTGGGAATTGCGTGGACGGGTGGGCCGGCGTCTCGACGGGGTAGTAACGCGAATTTTTGGCGACCCGGGGAACGAAAATCGGGTGTTCGCGGCAATCTGGTATCAGCAGCCCGGAACCGGCGGAGGAGTCTTCGAGAGCGAGGATCAAGGGCGCAGTTGGAAACTATTAGGTTTGGCAGATGAGGCGGTTCGCGCGTTGGAAATTTCGCCCTCGAACCCAAACGAGTTGGTTGCCGGCACCCGTACGGGCGTGTTTCTCTCTGGCGACCAGGGCAAGAGCTGGCAGCGGATTTCTCCGAAAGACGACCAGGAATTAAGAAACGTGGATTCCTTAGCGATTGACCCGCGGGATCCCGGAACAATTTATGTAGGGACATATCACTTGCCCTGGGTGACTCGCGACAGCGGAAGAAGCTGGAAGCCCGTGGTCGCCGGGATCATCGACGACTCGGATATCATGAGCCTGCTCTTGGACTGGACCAATCCAGATCACGTTTACATGAGCGCGTGTTCCGGAATCTATCGTAGTGAGAACCAAGGTGCTGCATGGGTCAAGCTGCAAGGCATTCCTTACGCGGCGCGGCGAACGCAAGTAATTGTGCAGGACCCTGCAAAACCGCGAACCCTCTACGCGGGAACGACCGAGGGCCTGTGGGTGACGCGCGATGGAGGCGAAAGCTGGACGCGCACCACCCTGCGAGACTGGGTGGTGAACAGCGTGGCGGTGCTCGGCAGTAAGTCGCGCGCTGCGGGGCGCGTGGTGCTCGGAACCGAAGGTCAAGGCGTCCAAATCAGCGACGACTCGGGAATCACCTTTGTGGCAGCGAACCACGGATTCACTCATGTAATCGTAAAGGAGTTGGTGGCCGACGCGTATCATCCTGGGCGTCTGCTGGCGATCCTGGAGAGAAAGACGTCAGAAATTCTGGAGAGCCGCGATGATGGCCGAAGTTGGTCGGATGTGTCCCTGATCGCGCTGGAGCATGGAAAGAAAGCGGTTTTGAACGCCGGCGAAGTGCACCAGGGTCTGGCGAGTCCGTGGGGCTGGCTGCTGCGCATGGATGACGGTAGATTTTGGCGTTACCAGCAAAACACCGGGGAGTGGAGCGAGTGGAAGCTGTTGTCAGGTTCGACGGCGCAGGGTGGCGCGAAAAACGGAACGTTACGATCCGCGGGGAGTGAACTCAAGTTGCCATTAGCACCCGAAGCGGCCATCGCATTCTCCAATCATGATGCCGTGGTGTCCACAAACGACGGCCTGATGCGATGCAACGAGCGCGGCAACTGCATCCGGTTGAAGGCCTATGGACGTAGAGCAGCAATTCGTTCCGCTTGGACATCCACCTCAGGGCGTGACATTGCCGCAGTCATGGACGGGAAGATTGGCTATTCGTCGGATGCCGGTGAATCGGCTGTGTGGCAGGATCTCCCAATTTCCGAAGAACAGGCTATTTGGCTGGATATTGATGACTCAGGAACAAATGCAAAAACCTATCTGGGCACTACGCGAGGAATCTTCGTTGCGCAGCAACTGGTCAACAACGGCGAATGGCAGAAGATCGAAGGCGGCTTGCCGGGGGGGCAAGTGGATCAGTGGTCGCGCGCTCCCGGCGCTTTGGTTGTGACTGAGCGAGATGGGGGAGTCTATGTTTCTGCAGACAAGGGCGTTTCCTGGACCCGCATCGACCAGGATGGACAACGCGGAACCTTCACGGGGCTGGCGGTTGTCGATGGTGCAGTTTTGGCCGGATCGCAAAGCGAAGGGCTGTTGCGATGGAACTGGCCTGCGAGGGTAAGGGAAACGGGACAGCGCTAAGGGCGGACGGTTCTGTTTTGGCACATGTTTGATAATTCTGTTGCACTATTATCTATCAGATAATAAAATGGCGTGGACTAAAGCGAGAACTTAATGTTCCCGTTTTGACATAACGACCACCGCCTCCCGCACTGGGACTCGCTCGAGGGAGTCAATCGAAACTTGCAAATAGGAAGGGCATATGGCGGAAGCGCACGTTGGAAGAATCATCCCTCAAGTATCCAAAGCAGCGACAGACTTCCTGGTATTAACCGATGGGCTGTCGCAGCGAACCTCAAACCCAGCTTTGAATTTGCTGATAGTCGACGACGACGATCACATTCGCGAGGTGTGCCGTGCTGTGTCGGAGGAAACGGGCATGAAGGTTTTGGACGTAAGCACGGCCGAAGAAGCGTTGGAGATACTGGAATTGTCGTCGATCGATGTGTTGTTGACGGATTTGCGTTTGCCGGGCACCAGCGGGCTGGAGTTGCTGAAGAAGGTGAGCATCACCTACCCGGATGTGGCGGTAATCATGCTTACGCAGTACGGCACCATCGATTCGGCGGTGCAAGCAACACGCATGGGCGCCGCGGACTACGTCACCAAGCCATTTCGCGTTGAGGAATTGCGCGCGCGATTGGAGCGGGTGGCTCACGGAGTGGAACTGAAACGGGAGAACCGGCTGCTGCGCGAGCAGGTGCGCACTCGCCCGGGATTTGGCGGCTTGGTGGGCATGTCGGTACGCATGGAACGAGTCTACAAAATGATCGAAAAAGTGGCGCATCGCGATCATCCTGTTTTGATCCTCGGCGAAAGCGGCACGGGAAAGGAGTTGGTGGCGCGGAGCATTCACTACCTGGGGTCGCGCAAGGACAAGCCATTCGTGCCGGTGGAATGTTCGGCGCTGGTGCCGACGCTGGTGGAATCGGAACTGTTCGGATATACGAGAGGAGCGTTCACAGGAGCGGTGCAGGCCAAGCAAGGATTGATGGAATCCGCCAACGGGGGAACGTTATTTCTGGATGAAATTGGGGAAATGTCCCTGGACTTGCAAGCGAAGTTGTTGCGGGCGTTGCAGCAAAAAGAGGTAAAACCAGTGGGGTCGACCGAGCGCCGGTCCATCAACGCGCGGATCGTGGCGGCCACCAATCGCGACCTGGAAATGGCCATCAAGAATGATCGTTTCCGGCAGGATTTGTATTTTCGTTTGAACGTAGTGCAGATCAAACTGCCGCCGTTGCGTGAGCGGAAAAGCGATATTCCCCTGCTGGTCACGTCGTTTCTGGAAAAATTCTCGAGCAAGTGCGAAACGCCGCGCGAAGTGAGCGAAGATGCGATGCGGCGTTTGATGGCGTACGACTGGCCCGGCAATGTGCGGGAGCTGGAGAACGCCATCGAGCGCGCGGTGGCCTTGGGATCGGGCCCGTTCGTCAGCGTTCAGGATTTACCCAGCAACCTGCAATACCCAACCACCGAGCGTGCCCCGGGGAAGCAGGAAATGCTGTCCTTGGAGGAACTGGAGCGGCGAGCGATTCTCAGCACCCTGAATCAAACCGGCGGGGACAAACAGGCGGCGGCTCGAGCGCTGGGAATCGGCAAAACGACGCTGTATCGCAAGCTGAAGCAGTATCAGATCGAACGGTCGGGCAGCTAGGCTGGTACGGTTTTGCGGACCAGTTTGGGAAGCAACTCAAAAGGATTTTCATTCCGGTGTTGGTGCGAATTTCTAACTCTAATATTGGCCAGAACATAGCTACAGCACGATTTGGAGATACTGATGCATGGAGATGCGTGAACGGCCCAAGGGGCAAACATGTTCACGCGCGGCTATGTGGGACAACCAGCGGTCCGGGCTCGAATCCCGAGTTGCACCGGCTCTGTACTGGAGGTCGGGCGTGGCGGAGCCAGTCGCACGGAATGGATTTTTGAAGCCCTACAGGAACTCCGAAGTAGCGCGCATGTACAGCGCATTGGGGTTTGGATGGAGGAACCCGGAGCGGCGCTTACCGATGGCGCGGTAGTCACCTTTCGAGGCGAGGTTTGGGACCAGGGCACCGGCAGCGTACTGGAATGCAGCAAGCTTTTGGTCGATGCACCGCTGCGCATTCAGACACTGCGGGCGGGGCTGAATTACGAGTATGAACCGGCGGAGGCGGCGGACGGCAGAGTCGTCGCTACCGAGTTACAAATGCGCCGCGTGTTATGGGCGCCGGTGATGGCGCGGCGCGCACTACGCGGCCTGGTGATGCTGGGCACGGTGGATAAAAAACGTTCCTTGCCGGCTGCAGAGGCGGAACGAGTGGCGGAAAGTCTGGGGGTGCTTCTGGAACTTGAAGACGAACGCCGGCTGGCAAGCACTCGCAAAGCGGATCTAGATTTCTGCTTGCGCATGAAACGTTTGCTGATGGAACGCCAGAGCGCAAACATGATCCTGGGACAATTGGCGGAAAGCTGCACGCGGGGAGAGCCGAATGGCGGAGTGGGTGCGGTCTTCGCGCTGATCGGTGAACGCAAGCCCAGCCCGGCCATATCTCCAGGTAGCACAGCGAGCGAGGACCACCTTTTGGTCCGAGCGCAAAGTGGAGACGCAACCTGGGTCTATGCCGTCAACAATGGCCCGCTAGAACCTGTATGGCGGCGAGCCCTAGCGACTCGCGAAGTGGCTTGTACGGAAGCGAACCCATTGCCGCTGGCAAAAGACTTGTCCAGGCTGGTGGCCATTCCGATCGAGGGTGCTAACGATGTCTCGGGAGTGATGCTGGCGGGCCTGCCGAAACCGAGGGCCACATTGGAAGCGCTGGACCGCATAGTTCTGCGAAGCGCTCTGGCTGGCGAAGTGTTCGAGCAGGAACAACGGGCCCAGCAAGGATTGGTGGACCGGCTGTGGCGCAGAGCGTTCATCGAGTCCAGGGAAGAATCGGTGGTTCTGCTGGACCGACACGGCACCATGGTGGCAATCAGCAAGGGGGCCCACGAGCTTCTGGGGCAGCAACAGGGGCTATTTGTAGAAGACCGCAGCATGACTCGCTTCGCTGAGCTGTTCCAGCCGCGACACTGGGAACGCGTGCAGCACTGGATCGACGATGGCCACGAGAATACCAACGAAGACGCCGTCACGCTGGAGAGCGAGCTCTGCGGAGGCATGCGGGTGGTGCTGCGGCGCATGCTGACGTCCGACCCGGAGTTCGCCACCATTGCCGTCCAGCGGCCGGGGCAGGCACAAGGCGCCGTAGCCGCAGCGACTGCTAGCGACTGCTTTTGACATTTTGCAACGCGCCATCGGGTGGCTGGAAGAGGGCGTGGTGGTGTTTGGGCTGGATGGGCGAGTCATCGCCCGGAACGCGACGTTTTTGCAATTGCTCGGGATCAGCGAGGAAGAAGGACAGAGGCTCGCCAGTTTCGAAGAGCTGCTCCAGGCGGCATCCGGTAACGCAACCGAGCCGGCCCGGTTTGCGGCGAAATGGAGAGCACTTTCCGCCTCCTGTATGGAAGGCATGCGGGAAGAGCTGGCGATCCAATCGCCGGTGGCGCAAACCATCGAACGCTACGCCCGGCCGATCATTGGCCCTGGCGGCAAGCAACTGGGGCGCGTGGAAGTGTATCGCGGCAGGCACACCTGGCAAGTGGTGGAAGCCAAGATGGCACAAGCGGAACATCTGGTATCGCTGGGATTGTGCGCCACGGCCATTGTGCATGAATTGAACAATCCGCTGACCACCATTCTCGGCAACGCGCAACGTCTGGCGCAGCGCAACGGTGATGGCGAGTGTTCAGAAGCAGCACAGATTATGCGTGAGGCGGAACGGGCGACCGGCATCGTGCGGCAACTGCTCACCGTGCCGCGTGAAACAGAGTTCGAAATGCAGCCAGTGTCGTTGAACGAACTGGTGGAAAGCATCGTGGAGACGCTGCGGGGCTCACTGGCGGGATCGCGGGTGCGGCTGAAAACGCAATTGCAGGAAGGCTTACCCAGCGTGCCGGGAAACCGCGAGCAGTTACAGCAGCTATTGCTGAACCTGCTGCAGAACGCGGTGCAAGCGATACAGGAAAGCGGCCAAGGCAGTTCGTTGATGGTGCGAACCGAAAGCGCCGATCCTCAGCGGGTCCGCTTGGAAGTGCAGGATGACGGGCCGGGTATTCCAGAATCTCTGCACAGGCGGATTTTCGATCCGTTCTTCACCACCAAACCCCCGGGCAAAGGAACCGGGCTGGGACTGGCGATTGTCAATGCGTTCGTGCGCAATCACGGCGGCACCATCGCGCTCCATTCCCGCGCGGGGGAAGGTGCGCATTTTGTAGTGGAGTTGCCCAGCATAGAGGAAAAAAAAGAACATGCACAGGGTGATACGGGGGGAGCCGCTCTTGAACTGCCGATTGAGAGCGGTTGTCCAAAAGGAGTGAACGATCTCCAGTTCCTAGAGAGACCGAAAGGGCCGTGCGTTTTGGTTGTGGAGGATGAGCCCACGGTCGCTAATTTAATTCAGGACGTGTTGCGCGACCAAGGCATGGAAACAGCCGTGTTTTCGGAAGCCGGGCAGGCGTTGGAGGCAGTGCAGCGCTCGCGTTACGACCTGGCCATTTGCGACGTGCATATGCCGGGAATGGATGGGCCACTGTTCTTCAGCGCTTTGCGGCAAGCCAATAGCCCGCTGCAGCAGCGCATCCTGTTTGTCACCGGCGATGAGGTGGCCCAGCGCACCAGTGAGTTCTTGGCCGAACACCAGCTGCCGTATGTGACGAAGCCGTTCCGAATCGAAGAGTTGTGCTCGGCGGTTCGCAAGATGTTAAACGGCCAGCGGCAAAGCGCGGAGCCGTTGAATGTCGATTAGTGATGAAACTGCTTGGGAACTGGATGGCACGATGAGTGAGACAGACATGCGGCAAGCACCGGAAGACTTCGGGGCGGTTTTGCGGCACGAGCTGAACAATCCGCTGACCGGGATCCTGGGCAACGCGGAGCTGCTGCTGGTGGAACTGCGGCGTAAACATATGGACTTGCGGGTGCAGGTGCAGGCGCGATTAGAGACGATTGCCAGTCTGGCAGTGCGCATGAGAGAAACAGTGAGGCGGCTGAGCGAGCAGTGCGAGCCGTCAACGCCGCCACATCTTGTGGAATCCGGTGAGGAAGCAGGTCCACAGCCCCTGGCCTAGGCGCTGTTTTTCTTCTAGTTGCCGGCCTTTGCTTGATCGGCGAAGAACTGAAGCACGCGGCGCTTGAATTCGGCTGGCTCATAACCGAGTGCCGCGGTGTGAAACGCTTTCGGAACAACCCAAATCGATTTAGGGCCGCGCGCTGCCGCGTAAATCCTCTTGGTGTGGCGGCACGGGAGTGTTGTGTCTGCGGCATCACAGATCAGCAGGACGGGACATGGTCGCATGGCGACCGCATGTTCGGGCGAGACTTCCGCAGCCGGAAATCCAGCTAGAGACTGCCCGCGAGCGAGCATGACCCAAGCACCCGGAGCAAACAAGGTCATGCCGAGCCAGGGGTATTCTTGGAGACCGGCATAATCGTAAGAGGCTTGTCGCAGGCTGGCGAACGAGGATTCAGCTACAACGGCTTCGATGCGCCAGTCCACGCCGGCAGATTGCAGTGCAATTCCGGCACCCATCGATTCTCCCAGCACAAAAATGTGATTCGGATGCTCCGTAATCACAAGGGCATCGAGAATGGAGCGCGTGTCGTTGCGCTCGAGCCAGCCGTAGGTAGCGATCGGCCCTCCGCTCTCCCCGTGGGCCCGCGCATCCATCAGGGTGACACCATAACCCGCGCGGAGCAGAATCAGTGCGTGCTCAAGCACGCCCATCCGATTGTCTGCGACTCCGTGGAAAAGAACCACCCAGCAGCCATTTGGCTGCACTGGGCGAACCTTCCATCCGCGCAAAAGAACGCCGTCTGACGCCCTCACGTCGAAAGTCTCGCGGCGAACTCCCAACTGTGAGAAGGATGCGTCCGCCTGCTGGATCAAGTCGGCAGTCAAAGGGTGCCGAACGGGGTGGAGAAAGGAAGGAGCAACGGTCCAGCCGATAAACATTGCTAGCAGAGGCGGAGCTAGAAACAGAACGAGTATGATCCGGACAATTCGCCACCGCATGGTAGTCACTTCAGGATACGAAAATCAGGGGACTTTCGTTCCGCCACGCGTGCAAAGGCGTCGAATGAATATCCACTCGAAGTGACCATGGATGGTGCAACTCGTCCAGGCACCGCTCTAGCCAGATCCCAGAAACTCGGCAGATGGCCAGAAACTCAAAGGACCTCCACGGGGACACTCGGCAGAGACGCAGGCGTTAAAAGCCCAACTACGTGGGATTTGCTGCCCAAACACTTCGTTATGCGAGAGCGCGTCCACGTTTTGTATCTATTCCGGCACCACGAAGCAGACGATCAAACGTATTTTGATTACAGCCCGCACCAACAAAAGGAATCTTAGGATCGCCCTCGAGGGGGCGTCATGCGGGGATCGTTTGTGGCGGCGCGGTTACCAGAGAACGATGTTCATGAGCGGAAAAGGACGTCTTCGCGCTGGAACATCTTGACCGCCAGGAAAAGGGCCACTCCCGCGTATACGCAGGTTGAACAGAAGATGATGGCGATAAAGGTCCAATGGTACGTGCCGGTGACCAGCTCCTTGCACAGCAGGCTGGCATTCAGGATAGGCACCAGCGACAGCTTGGCGGTTAGATCGATCGGAAGCATGGCCGCGACTGCCGGGATGATCACGATGAACATGACCGGACTGATATAACTCTGAGCTTCCTTATAACTTTTGGCGAATAGGGCGATGGTCATGAGTCCGGCCGCGAAGAGAACGGCAACAGGCAGCACCATGATGAAAATGGAAAGAATAGTGACGATGCCAATGTGTATCTGCAGCTGAGCGGAATCGGCGCCCGCTTGGTCGAAGGCATGGACGTGTTCCAATATGGTGAAGGAAGCGCCCATGGAAGTGACTGAGAGAGCCGCGGTCACCAGCGCCGCGGTGAGCACCAGAAAAAACTTCCCGAATACCAAGTCGACGCGAGCAATGGGGCTGGAAAGAATGGTTTCCATGGTGCCGCGCTCTTTTTCGCCCGCGGTCAGATCCATGGCCGGATACATGCTGCCGATCAGGCAGAGCAAAATGACCATGTAGCCGATCACGCCGCCGAAAGCAGCGCCACCGACTTTCTCCGGAGGAGCGACGTTATTCTCTTTAATCTCGAACGGTTTTAGAGCGCTGTCAGGAATATTACGGGCGGCAAGGTTGTCGTGAACGATGTGGTCGCGGAATTTCTCCAGGCTTTTCTGGATATTATCGGTAGCAATGGAGGATTTCAGGTCACCCTCGTAGTTGTGGATGAGCAGGGTGACCGGTTTTTGATTGGCGATGTCCTGCTGAAAACCGGGTGGAATCTCGATGGCCGCGCGAATCTCTTTGTTGATGATCTGGTCCTTCCAGTTTTGCTGAAGCGGCACAATCTTGATCTTGTTCGAGGATTGCAGTTCCGCCAGGATGCCGGGAGAATCCGCACCGCCCAGGATCATAATGGCGGGAATCTCCTCTTTGGCTTTGCCAATCAACGCGGAAATTGCGGCGCCGAGACCCGCGGTGAGCAGGGGAAAAATGATTAACGGTACCAGCAAAGACGAAATCAAGGTGCGGCGATCCCGTAGAGCTTCACGAAGTTCCTTGCGGTAGACAATGCCGATGTTGCGGAGGTTCATGTCAGTTGGCCTCCACGGGAACGTAGAGAGGAGCGACGATTTTCACGAAGATTTCTTCCAGGTCCTGTTCCTGAAAACGGTCACGCAACTCGGCCAAAGAACCTTCGGCAAGCAGCTTGCCGGATTGAATGATGCCGATGACGTCGCAAAGCTTTTCGACCTCGGACATGATGTGGGTGGAGAAGATCACGGTTTTACCGCGGTCGCGGCATTGGCGAATGAAATCGACGATGGTGCGAGCGGTCATGATGTCGAGACCCAAAGTGGGCTCGTCGAAGATCATCACCTGGGGGTCGTGGATCAAAGTGCGGGCAATCGAGGTTTTTTGCTTCATGCCGGTGGAAAGCTTGTCGCAGCGGCGATCCCGGAAGGAGTCCATGTCCAAGCGGGAAAAAATCTCATCAACCCGCCTTTTCAAAGCCGGCTCGTCCATGCCGTTGAGCCGGCCGAAATATTCGACCATCTCTTGGGAAGTGAGGCGCGGGTATAGCGCGGTGGCGGTGGAGAGAAAGCCGACGTTGGCGCGAACTTTTTCAGGCGAGTCGTTCACATCGTGGCCGCAAACAATGGCAGTACCATCGGTCGGCTCCAAGATGGTGGCCAGCATACGGAGAGTAGTGGTTTTCCCGGCGCCATTGGCGCCCAACAGGCCGTAAATCTGCCCCGGTTTGCAAGAGAAGCTGACATTGTCAACAGCACGGATTTCGCCGCGCTTTTTGTCGTGAAACACCTTGGTCAAGCCACGGCTTTCAATCATGGTGTCTTCCTCGCAATAAGGAACAGGTGCAGGCCAACCGCGTCGTAGTCTGGATACGAAAAAGGTAAAAGAAAGATATCAGAAGAGCGGCCTGAAATGGTTACCCGAAAAGGTCAACTTTTGTGGCAGTTTGGGCACTGTTTGGCATCAAACTTATTAGCGGGCACGCGAAACACATTGTTGCACTGCACGCACACTCGATGGATGTAGGTTTCAGCGGGAGCCGGCGGGTTCGCCGGATGCCTGGAAGGTTGGGTGGCCGGAGCGACAGAGGGCTCAGTCATTGGGGCATTCTATCACGCGTGGATGGTCGGGCCATCCCACACCAGGTCCCGGGCATCCGAGGGTACACGGGCGGGAGCAAAGACTGTGGAGAATTGGAGTAAGCTCCTGATAGACTTTAGGTTAGCAGGCGACCACCGTAACCGGCCACCAAGCTCAATGCAAGGAAAGAGTTGTTCCGGCGCGAAGCGAGCGGCATCGCGGAATCGTGGCCTGTTCATGCCGAGCTGAGGTCAGATAAGAACCGCTTATGGATCGGAAGTTGCGAAACTGGACACTTCTGCTGCTGGGATTAGCGGCGGTGGTGGCTTTTGTGCTTGTCCGCGTTAGCGGCCGCCAGCCGGTGGCCAAGATTTCGGCCAGCCGTCCGGTTCGCCAACCCATTACGGCGGCCATCAACAGCAATGGAAAGGTAGAGCCGATCGCACCGTACGTCGTGCGGGCTCAATCCGACACGTTTGTCGAGAAGGTCTACGCGACCGAGGGACAAAACGCCAAGAAGGGCCAGTTGTTGATGACTCTGGACGTGAAAGATGCGGCTTCCCAGCTTGCCGAAGCCAAGAGCAAGCTGCTGCGTGCGGAAGACGATCTGCGAGCTGCCCAAGGGGGCGGCCGGCCGGACGAGGCTGCCCGGGTGTCGGGTGACCTGGCGAAGGCGCAAGCGGAACAGGATCGTCTGCAGCGGGAACACGAATCACTCAAGCGCCTGCTGGCTGAAGGCGCCGCGACCACGGACGAGTTGGCGGCCAACGAACTAGCGCTGGCTAAAACGCGCTCGGACGTGGAACGGCTCACAGCCACCAAGCAGGAGTTTAGGCGGCAAGTGGGTCTGGACGCGTCGCGGGCGGCATTGGCGGTGCAGCAAGCCCAGAGTGACGTGGCGGCGTTGGAAGAGAAAGTTCGCCAAGCCTGGATCACAGCGCCGTTCGATTGCACCCTGTACTCCTTGCCGGCGCGGACCGGACTTTACGTCAAGACGGGTGAGCTGTTGGCGGAGATGGCCGATTTGCACAAGGTGCGGGTACGCGCCTTTGTCGACGAACCGGATTTGGGCGGATTGGAGCCAGACCTGCCGGTGCGAATCACCTGGGATGCTTTGCCGAACGATTCCTGGCAGGGCAAAACCGAGGTTATCCCCAAGCAGGTGGTGGCGCGTGGCGCGCGGAATGTGGGCGAATTGTTGTGCTCGGTAAACAACGACAAGTTGCAATTGCTGCCCAATACGAACGTAAACGTGAAAATTAACTCGAAAGAACGAGACAATGTAATCACTGTTCCACGGGGAGCGGTGGATACCGAGAATGGCCAACGTTACGTGTTTGTGGTGAAACCGGGCGCCAGCACGCTAGAGAAGCGGCAAATTCAGGTGGGCATCGCCGATGCCACGAACTTCGAGGTGATCAGCGGGTTGCAGGGAAACGAGCTGATCGCGCTGCCGGGCGACGTGGACCTGAAAAACGGAATGACCGTCCGAGTGGTGAATATGGACAATTCCAACGTCGAGAGGGCCAAGGATGCCGGTTTATAGGGGCGCGCTCGCCGTAGCGCTCTACTGCCTTTTGTGGACGTTGCTGGGCGCTGCACAACAATCTGCCTACGACGAAGCGCAAGCCGCCTACAATCGGGGCGATTATTCGAAAGCCGTCGAAATCCTGAAAGCTGCGGCGCAACAGCAACCGGACAATGGGCAAATTCAATTGCTGCTGACCAAGTGTTATCTGGAATCAAATCACATCGAAGACGCGGTGAAGAGCGCGGAAAAGGCCGTTTCGACCGATCCACGGAATTCTGACTATCACCGGTGGTTAGGTGAGGCCTACGGCGAAAAAGCCGATCATGCCGGTATGCTCAGCGCCTATTCCTGGGCGCGTAAAACCCAGAAGGAGTTCGAGACCGCGGTACAGTTGGATGAACACAATTACGACGCTTATCAGGACCTGATCGAATACGACTGCACCGCTCCTTCGATTGTGGGCGGCGGTGAAGACAAGGCTCAGCCACTCATCCGGAAGCTGACGAGTATGGATGCAGCCGAAGGGCATTTCGCCCAAGGGGTTTGCCGGGCCGTCAAGAAGGACTACCCCACGGCGGATACGGAGTATGCCAAAGCGCGCGAGAACAGGCCCAAAACGGCCGACCGCCTTTACGATATCGCGGATTATTTTCAGCAACGTGGCAACGGCGACCGGCTGTTGGAAGTGGCCGATTCGGGAGAAGCCTTGGCGCCGAAGGATCCGCGGGGACTTTATTATCAGGCTGTCGGGTTCATCTTAAAAGGCCAGCGATATACGGACGCCGAAAAGCTCTTGCGCCAATACTTGGCTATCGGGCCGCTGCGCTCTACGTACCCCGGCCCTGCTGAGGCTCACTACTGGTTGGGACGGCTGTACGCAGCGCAGAACAACACCGATGGCGCCAGAAACGAGTACAAGGAAGCGCTCAAGCTGAATCCCAAATACAAGCGTGCTGAAGAAGCGCTGAAGCGTTTAGGCTAAATGAACCGGTAACACGAGATGCAATTCCGAGAAGTGCTAACGGTAGCGATCGATGCGTTGCGGGCTAACAAACTGCGCGCGGTGCTGACCTCCATCGGGGTGATCATTGGCAGCGCTTCGATCGTTCTGGTGGTGACCATCGCGTTGACCAGCCGGAAATACGTGATCTCGCAAATCGAAGCGGTGGGTTCCAACTTGATCTGGGCAGATGTGGTGAAGACGCCTGACAAAGTGCAGCCGCTGAGCTATCAATTGACGCTCGCGGATATGGAGGCGACTCGAACGATTCCCAACGTCGCCGCGGTGGCAGGTCTGGCGGACATACCCATGACCGTAATTGTGCGCGGGCAAGCGCGGGCGGTGCGGCTGATCGGAGTCACCGAGGGCTACCAGCAGATTCGGCGGTTGCTGGTTTTGCGCGGGCGTTATTTCGACCCCGAGGATATGCAGGCGAGCAGCAAAGTTTGTTTGATCACCCGAGAATTGGCCGAGCAGGCCTTTGGAGTCGACAATCCTATGGGCCGTTCGCTGCGCATGGGCGAGCTGACCTTCACAGTCATCGGCGTGTTTCACGAGCGCGCCTCGACTTACGGCATGACGGAAATCCAGAAAGAGTCGGTGCTGGTGCCGTTGCAGCTGGTGCGCTACTACACCGGAGACGAAGAAGAGATTCTGAGCACGCTATACGCGCAGGCAACCGATCCGGATCAAGTCAGTCATGTGGAGCATCAGTTGGAGCGCTTACTCAGGAGCAGACACCCTGTGGAAGCAGAATACGAGGTGTTTACCCTGGCGGCGATCTTGTCTGCGGCGAGGTCGATCTCGTTTGCGCTGACGGTGGTGTTAGTGCTGTTTGCTTTAGTGGCCATGTTGATCAGCGGAATCGGAATTATGAACATCATGCTGGTCACGGTCAGGGAACGGACGCGCGAGATCGGGGTTCGCAAAGCCATTGGAGCGCAGCGAAAGGAAATCATGGCGCAGTTCCTCGTCGAAGCCTTTCTGATTAGCGGCACCGGGTCGGTGATCGGTATTCTGATCGGGCTGGCCATTCCGGTGGCGGTGCAGCAACTGTTGCCGGGAAACTTGCGCGTGCCTATTTCCGGCGCCAGTGTGGTGGTGGCTTTTTTGGTGGCCAGCCTGACCGGGGTGTTCTTTGGCTGGCTGCCTGCAAATCAAGCAGCAAAACTGGATCCGGTGGAATCACTGCGTTACGAGTAAAATTAGCCCGTCAGTGTGGTCGGGCAGGAGGGAAGGCTATGGCTTGGAAACGTGGTGTGGCGTGCGTGTTGGTGTGCATTGCAGGATGGTGTGCGCCGTTGGGGGCTCAGACCTCCACAGAAACGGCGCCGCAGTCTACGCCCATCGTATTGACACTGAAGCGCAGCATCGAATTGGCCCTGCAAAACAGCAAAGACATTCAACTCGCCAAGATCCAGGTGCGCGTGGCCGATAATTCCGCGAACCTGACCCGGTCGCAATTCCAACCTAATTTGTATGCCGGTTCTGGTGCCGGCTATACCTACGGCTTGCCCGAAACACCCGGAGGGCGCCCACCTTCGATTTTCAGCGTCACCTACACGCAAGATGTTCTGAACGGACCTTTGCGCGGCCTGGAGCACCAGCAGCAGGAACAGACGAAACAGCAGCGTTTGGTGTTGGAAGACACACGGAATGCGGTGATCGAACGAGTAGCCACGTCCTATCTGGAACTGGTCAAAGTGCGCCACTCACTGGAACTGCTGCGCAAAGAGAAAGAAAGCGCGGGGAAAATCGTGCAAGTCACGCAAGAGCGGCAAAGCGAAGGATACGAGTTACCCACCGAGGTCACCAAAGCGCAACTGACCAATGCCCGGGTGGTGCAGCGGATTCTGCAACTGGAGGGGCGGCAGGATGAATTGGAGGTGTATTTGCGCGACCAGCTCGGCCTGGCCGCAGATCAGCCGATCGAGGTAACGCCCGAAGATCTACCCGGAGCGGCGGAGCAAGAAGGGGCGAACCTGATCGCCATGGCCACGCAAGGGAATGTCAGTCTGGCGCTTGCGGAATCGGATGTGAAAGGTAAGGAGTTCCGGCTTGCGGGAGAAAAGAAGGGCTACTGGCCGACGCTGCAGCTGGTGAGCATCTACGACATTTTGGCCAGATACAATTTCCAGAACTACACCAACATCTACCAGAATTTCCGGTACAACAACCTGAACGCCGGAATCAATGTGAACGTGCCGATCTTCAGCTCGAGTACCCGGGCCAACGTGGCCTTGGCGCAAGCCAGCCTGGACGCCGCGAAACTGAATCTCAGCACCCGGCGGAGTCAAGTCAGCGCTGAAGTACGCCAGCGTTCCAAGAAAGTTCAAGAAACCGAAGCGGCCAAAGAAGTGGCACGCCTGGAGTTGCAATTGACCCAGCAGAATCTGCAGGTGCTGCAATCCCAATTCAACGAAGGGAAAACCAACTTGCGCGACGTGGAACGCGCGCGCCTGGACGAAAATGAGAAGTGGATGGCTTACCTGGACGCCACTTTCGCGCGCCAACAAGCGCAACTGGAACTGCTGCGCGCCGCCGGGCAAATCGAAAAAGCGCTGGAGTAGCGCATGCTGGAAAAAGATAGCCTGGCCTTGCTACGGCAGGCACTGGAAAGATTAGACGCCGGCTTTGCGAACCTGCCGGAATCTTCCGGGGCAACTCCGCAGTTTGAGCGCATCGCTGAGGTGCTGACGGCAACCGCGGAAAGGCTGCAAGACAACTTCCCTTATTTTCACCCGCTGTACGCCGGCCAGATGCTGAAGCCACCGCACCCGGTCGCACGGCTGGCTTATGCACTGGCTCAGTGGATCAATCCCAATAATCACGCGCTCGACGGCGGACGCGCCTCTTCCGCTATGGAAAAAGAGGCCGTGGCGGACTTGGCTGCGATGCTTGGTTGGAAGCAGCACTTAGGTCACCTGACCAGCGGCGGCACCATGGCCAACCTCGAGGCCTTGTGGGTCGCGGGTCAATTAGCGCCGGGAAAGACCATCCTGGCCAGCGAACAGGCCCACTATACGCACCACCGAATCAGCGCTGTGCTCCAGCTCCGGTTCGAATCGGTTCCGTGCGATGGCAGCGGCCGTATGGACCTGGATGCGCTGGAGAAGCGGGTGGCCAGAGGCGATGTCGGAACCGTGGTGGCAACCATGGGCACAACCGGTACCGGTTCGGTCGACCGACTGCAGGAAATTCTAGCGCTCGGTGAAAAACATGGATTCCGAGTGCATTGCGACGCCGCCTATGGTGGATATTTTGTACTGGCCAACAATTTGGCGGAACAGTCCCGCCAATCCTTCGAGGCTATGGGAGATGCGGACTCCATTGTGATCGATCCGCACAAGCATGGCTTACAACCGTACGGCTGCGGGTGCGTGTTGTTTCGCGACCCGGGCGTGGGCCGCCTATACCGTCACGACTCGCCTTACACCTATTTCAGCTCCAAGGAATTGCACCTGGGTGAAATCAGCCTGGAGTGTTCGCGACCGGGAGCCGCCGCGGTGGCGCTGTGGGCCACGCAAAAACTTCTCCCGCTGCAAAAAGGCGGAGAATTTGCGAAAGGATTGGAGCGGTGCCGGGACGCGGCTGTGGATTTCCACGGGCGAATTTCGTGCGACCCGCGATTTGTGGCAGCGTTCCGCCCGGAACTGGACATCGTCATCTTTGCCCCACGAGGCAAAAGCGTAAGCGCGTCATCCACGCTGACCCGAAAGATCTTCGAAGCGGCAGCGAGCAGGAACCTACACTTGGCTGTCGCCGAACTTCCCGTGGCATTCTTTGCGCCAGGAATGGGATGCATGACACAGGATCGCGCCACTTTCACCTGCCTGCGATCGGTGCTGATGAAGCCCGAGCATCGCGAGTGGATCGGCAAGATCTGGGAGATTCTGTGCGAAGCGACAGACGCGGTTGGGCGAGATTGACGCCTTGCGCCGCACTCAACCTTGGCAGGAGAACATCACGATACGATTGATATGCTGTCCGGGCGGCCGAGTCTGGTTGCGATTACAGGCATCTTTGGGCGGACTATGGGACGAGCCGGCGCTGTGTTGACGCTTAACAGGTCGACTGCAAGCTCTACTTAATGCGGGATTTAGCCTTTGAATGCACGATAAGCGCTTTCGGCAGAAAGGCGTGACCGAATGCAACCAACTCCGGTAAACTATAATTCTGATTGGGGGCTGCGCACCGACCGCAGGCTCGTGATTGCCGGGGAAGGCTGGCGTCGGATTTTGCAAACAGGCTGAGGGTGAAGAATGCCGGATGTACTGAAGACATTACTCCTGAATCCGCCGAGCTTTGAGAATTTCGATGGCGGCGCCAGTTCGCGCTGGCCCGCGACTCGCGAGATCGAATCGTATTGGTTCCCCGTATGGCTGAGCTATCCCGCGGGGATGATCCCGGGCAGCCGCTTGCTGGATGCTTCTCCCCACAAGATTGACTGGAAACAAACGGTGCAAATCGCCAAGGAGTACGAATTCCTGGTGCTGTTCACGTCCACTGTGGGATTTGAGAGCGACGTAAAGCTGTTGCGGAAGATCAAGGAGTCCAATCCGTCCTTGAAGGTTGCCTTCGTCGGACCCCATGGCCACATCCGGCCCGATGAAACGCTGAATGCCAGCGAGGATATCGACTTCATCGTGCGCGGCGAATTTGATCACGCTGTTGCCGAGTATGCCCACGGGAAGCCACTGGACCAGATTCTGGGCGCGAGCTACAAAAAAGACGGCAAGGTCGTCCACAACGCACCGCGGCCACAATTGCACACCGAGGAATTGGACAAGCTGCCCTTTGCCACCGACGTGTACAAGCGCGATTTGCAGATCGAGCGCTACAACGTGCCGTTTCTGCTGAACCCCTTCGTTTCGTTTTATTCCTCGCGGGGCTGTCCGGCGTTGTGCACCTTCTGCATGTGGCCGCAGACCCTTTCGGGACATGCCTGGCGGGTGCGCTCGGTCGACAATGTGGTCCAGGAAGTGAAGAATGCCCTGCAATACTTCCCAAAGATGAAAGAGATTTTCTTCGACGACGACACTTTCAACATTCGCAAGGACCGTTGCATCGAGTTGAGCCGGAAGTTCAAGCCGCTGAAATTCCAGTGGTCCTGCACGGCCCGGTGCCACAGCAAGTATGAAGAATTGAAAGCCATGGCGGATGGAGGGGCTCGCCTGTTCATCGTGGGTTTCGAATCGGGGGACCCGCAAATCCTGAAGAACATCAAGAAGGGCGCCACCGTTGAAATGGCCCGCGAGTTCATGAAGAATTGCAAGAAGGTCGGCGTCAAGGTCCATGGCGACTTCATCATCGGCTTGCCCGGCGAAACTAAGGAGACCATCAACAAAACCATTGAGTTCGCCAAAGAGCTAGACTGCGAAACCATTCAGGTTTCTCTGGCTCATGCCATGCCCGGCACCGAGCTCCACGAACAGATGTCCAAACAAGGTTTCTTGCGTGTCGAAGCATTGGCCGACCAGGGTGGACATCAACTGCCACACATCGAGTTCCCACACCTGTCTAAAGCCGACATGATGGCCGGAGTGACGCGGTTCTACGACCAGTATTATTTCCGGCCCAAGGTGGTTTGGCGCATCGTCAAGGATGCGCTGTGGGACAACCATGAGCGCAAACGGCTGTACCATGAGGCCACGGATTTCTTGAAGTTGCGGGCGGAACGGCTGAAGTGGGTGCGCAACGGCGGAGAAAGTCCCAAGGCCATGGTCGCGGTGTCTGGAACGTCGCCAGCCAGCGGAAACGACTGATCAGCAAAAAATGAATCCAGAGCATAGGCTTAGGATCAAGACCTTGTGTGTGGTCCTGGTGATGGTGGTGTGTGCGAATATTGGCGATCTGATGCTGAAGTTAGGCATGGTGCAGATTGGAGCCGTGCATATCTCGGTATCGGGAGTGTGGCGCGCGTTACTCTCGACCATTCATAACGGCACCATCTGGCTGGGCATCCTGTTTCTGATTGGCTTCACGCTTACGTACATGACCGCGGTCAGTTGGGCCGACTACAGCTACGTCATGCCCGTGGGCGCGTTCGGTTACGCCATACAAACGATGCTCGCCGTGGTGGTTCTGCGTGAGGCGGTCACGGCGCAAAGATGGGTTGGAGTAGTTCTGATCGTGACGGGGGTGTTATTGGTCGGGCAGACCCACCCAAGCACCACATCGACGAAACCGGTGATGTCATGATCAAGGTCGCGCTCATGTTGGTGTTCTTCATCTGCTGCAGCACCGGGGGCGAAATTGCCATGACTCATGGCATGAAGCAGGTTGGCGAGCCCGGCAGCTTCCGTCCGCTAACCATGCTGCGGTTCATTGGAACAGCGATGAGAAACGAGTGGATCTGGGTGGCCCTGCCGTTACTCGGCGCTTCCTTCTACTCGCTGCTGATCCTATTGTCCTGGGCGCCGTTAAGTGTGGTGATACCGGCATCAGCGTTTAATTATGTGGTGGGAACTTTCGGAGCAAAATATCTATTGAGGGAGAGAGTGTCCGTAAAACGTTGGATGGGGGTAGTGATGGTGTGTGTGGGTGTGGCCTTGGTGCTGCTGACCAGCACGAATTGATGTTGTGCGGACCGGTCCCGGGCCAACGAAACGCTGGGTATAATCGCAAGAGTGGAAGTCACCTTCTCGTGCAAGCCATGAAATGATGCCGCACATTGCCATTTGGCGCTGGGCCATCTTGTTGCTGGCAATCGTTCCGCTTGCTTATTACCTGGTGGCCATTCTGGCTGGGCTGCGCTTCTTTCGCACGGAAAAACGAAGAACGCTTCCACAATTCCGGCCGCCGGCCAGCATACTGAAACCCGTTCACGGCGTGGATTTTGCCTCCTACGAGAATTTCTCCAGCTTTTGCCGGCAAGATTACCCAGAGTACGAGATTCTTTTCTGCGTCAACGAAATGTCCGACCCCGCGGTTCCGGTGATTCAAAGGGTCATGAACGACTTTCCGCACCAGCGTATCCGCATTCTCTCGGGCGCACCGCAGATTGGCACAAATCGCAAAGTCAGCAATCTGGCGTTACTTACAAAGGAAGCGCAATACGAGTATCTGGTCCAGAGCGACGGCGACGTCCGTGTGGATCCAGATTATCTGAAGGAGGTGCTGGCGCCCTTCGCGGATCCCGCGGTCGGCGTGGTGAGTTGTTTCTATCGCAGCATCACACAAGAAAGCCTGCCGGCCAAACTGGAAGCCATCGGGGCCAGCAGCGACTTTTTTGCGGGCGCTATAGTCGCGGATTTGCTCGAAGGGGTGACCTTCGCCTTGGGTGCTTCAGTGGCGACCAGCAAGAGTTGGTTGCACAGAATCGGCGGATACGAAGGGTTCGCTAATTTCCTGGCGGACGACTACGAGATTGGTAACCGGGTCCACAAAGCGGGTGGGAAGGTGCTGCTGTCGCGCGAAGCGGTTTGGACCATGTATCCCGCGGTGAGTTTTGGGGAATTTTGGCGGCATCAGGTGCGCTGGGCCCGTACGGTGCGATTGGTCCGGCCGGCATCGTTTTTGGGACTGCTGGTGACGCACGGTCTGCCTTGGGCCATAGCCGCGGCGCTGGTGGCACCGAGCGTGTGGATGGCAGCAGGATTCCTGATCGCGTATCTGATTTTAAGGATGGCGGTCGCGTGGGTGGTCGGTGTCTGGGGAATAGAAGATCAAGCGCTGCGCAGGAACCTGTGGCTGGTGCCGTTGCGCGATGCCCTATATTTTTTTGTGTGGCTGGCAGGATTCACTTCGAACCGGGTGAACTGGGGCGGCATCGAATACGAGATTCGAGATGGAAAGATGAGCGCAGTGTCTCCTGCCACCGACTGAAAAGCGTGGCAATTCCCTTCCCCCCAACCCACACGGCGCGCATCTGCACCTTGAAGCTGATGCGCCATGGCTGTCATGATTCGAGAAAGACGCGCGTACGCCGCGGAGCCACGTTCATTCCAATCCGTCAGTCGCCAATTTGTACCAGGAGCAAAGATGGCCAAAGCAAAACTGAAGAACATCCATAAGTTCATCAAGCCGTATGTGGTCACCTCGGGAAAGCATTTCCGGTTGAAGGACTTTGACCCGAGCGACACGTACAAACTTAGTTCCGAAGACAAACCGGAAGTCAAGAAATGGCTGGAAGAAGGCGTGACCTTGCTTTCGGATTTGCAACAGATTCTGTACGCCCAGGCTGAATGGGGCCTACTGCTGATTTTTCAGGGCATGGACGCAGCCGGCAAGGATGGCATTATCAAACACGTGTTAACCGGCGTGAATCCGCAGGGAGTGGATGTTTATTCGTTCAAATCCCCTTCCACGGAAGAGTTGGCGCACGACTTTCTGTGGCGGACCAGCCGGTGTATGCCCGCTCGCGGGAAAATCGGCATATTCAATCGCTCCTATTACGAGGAAGTACTGGTTGTGCGTGTGCATCCGGAATTCCTGCAAAAGCAGCGACTGCCCGACTCCCTGCGAGACAAGCACTTCTGGAAGGGGCGCTACGAAGACATTAGCGCATTTGAGCGCTACCTTACCCGCAACGGAATCGCCGTCTGCAAATTCTTCCTGAACCTGTCCAAGAAGGAGCAAAAGCAGCGCTTCCTGGATCGCTTGAACAACAAGGACAAATTCTGGAAATTCTCGGCAGCGGATTTGAAAGAACGCAAATACTGGGATGAATATCAGGACGCCTACGAAAAGATGATCCGCAACACTGCCAGCGAGCAAGCGCCCTGGGTAATCGTTCCCGCCGATAACAAGTGGTTCACGCGGCTCCTGGTGGTCGCCAGTATCGTGGCCACGTTGGATGGATTGAACCTGCAGTATCCAAAACTCACCACCGCGGAACTGGCCGAGCTAAAGGAGGCTCGCAAGCACCTGGAAAAAGAATAGGCATCGGGTCCAACCCGGGTTCAGCACAGCCTACTGCGTGCTGTTTGGCGGAGCAGGATTGTTCTCCAGGTTCGGATCGGGGATCACCTTCAGGCGGTTCAAACCCATATCATGAAACAGTGTGGGCCAGTAATTCCGGAACATATTGCCAACAAACCGCCACGCCAGGTCGGTTGCAAAACGCCCGACCGTCTTCGGCGCAGTTTGTTCGGACGCTGGCAAATACACGTTGGCCAGCGACTCCGCGGCTAGATTGCCCAGAATCCCCGAGCTGTTGAAAGTGTCCCTTCCGGAATCCGTGCGAGTAAAAAACAGCCGTCGGGCGGCATAGCCAGCGCTACTCCGAAGTGAAGGATGGTATTGCGGGAAGAACCGGGGGTCCTGATGAAACGCGGAGGCGAGCACAGCCGTGCTGAGAAAACTGTCGGAAGCCCCGCGGGCCCACGCCTCGCCGAAACGCGACCCGTAGGCATCCCACCCTTGTCCGTAGGCCACCGGGACGTTCCGGGCTTGGTTGTAGGCGGCGCCAAGCGCCGGGGCAATGATGTAAGGAGGGGAAACGCTCTGGTTCACAAACAATTGGAACTTCCCACCGGCGCTGAGTGGCCCTTCGCTGTGTGCGATATCCGGGAACACGATCGAGCGATTGGTTACGTACCCGACCACGCGATAGGTGGCCTCGCGGGCGGGATTGGGATGCTCCTGTGGTTTGGGCTGAGGAGTATCAGGCAATGTGGTTCTGTCCGTTCCTGCCCCGACCGGCGATTGCCCTAACACGCCGGTTGGGGAACAAAGCCATACGGCCAAGAGCATACCGGTAGGGATCCGAGGTAGCGGGTGAAGCAGGAGCCGGAATAGCTTCATTAGCCCACCTCGGTTTCCAATAGGGTCGCACGTCGAACCATATTGTTATTCGAAAAGGGCAATTGGCGCGCTACTGTTTTCATCCCAAGCTTTCTTTTCAAGACATTAGGCTGGAGTGGAACAGCCGCTCCGCCTCAGCCGCCGGGCCCAGCGAGGGGAACGTATCACGACATTTTATGTGGCGGCAACGATTGGCCGGCCGCCGGTTACGGATTCACAACTACAGCTATTCGCAATGGTTTGATGGACTTGGAGTTTGCTGGGGTCAAAGCCACGGTCGACCTATGAAGGTTGCCGTGCGGGCGGGTTCCTGTCCTTGCCTGTACGCTCTTCTCCCAGGTTTCCCCAGGTGGCGGTCGCCCATTGGTAGGACTGCAACCTGTAGATCTATTTCATAGACGCCACAGATACCTGGTCAGCCACCTGGGAATGAATTCGAGAAATCCCGCCAGAACCTGTGAGAACAGTCACAGCGCATCGGCCAAACATGTGAGTTAAATACACGCCAAGCCACGGCTCAGGCACTGTGCTGAAACGCGGCAGTTCGCCACAAAAGGGAAATGCGGGCCGCGGCTAATGTAGGAGCGTGCCGTATGGGACTCGTTTCCGTGTTATTTCCCAACCCGGCGGTGAAGATTCTTGAAGCGCGCCTCTGGGAAGCAGCCCAGAAGCGTTACCTGCAAGAGCATCCGTCTGAACGAAGTGATGACGCCACAACGCTGATGCGCAAGACTAAGGACGCATACAAAGCTACGATCGCGGAAAACCTCAAACAAGCAGAACACAAAATTCGAGCTAAGTGGGCACAATTCAAACACGACATGACGGCAGAGTTGAAAAGAAACCTGATTACCCTGTTCCGCATGTCTGACGTGGATTGGTATGCCATTGAACACGCCGAATCTGGCCGTCCTCAGGTTATTGCGGCCCCGTACCAGTTGCTCAAGCACCTGGCAACAGCCTTACTGTTTCAATCCCTGAGGAAGCAAATCGAGTTCGAAGAGCTAGATGACGACACATTACAGGCGCTGGCTACATATGCGGGCGATCAGAAGTTTCGGGAGCTGCTAGAGGAAGCACGTGGGCATTATGAGCCGATTGAAATCGGCAACGCACACGAGCCGTTCGCGGTTGGCGAGATTCGCGAGCGGGATCCGTATTTTCTGGGCGAAGAACAGCACCATTCCATCATCGATATGGTGATACTCGTGAGCGCCCGCGCAGGCATATCCGGTAAAGCCACACCTGACCCGAAGAAGGCAGTCAAGGGATGGTTTCACCGGGACCGGAAGAATCGAACAAATGACCGGCGGTTCACCGCGGATGGATGGGAAATCAGTTTCGAACAGCTTAAGGGTTGGGCCATTCGAGCGTAATCGGGCATGTCCGTACAACAGATCGTATTGTCACTCTGTGTACGTATCAGGTTTAGGCAATTTTAGTAGATCATACTTGCTCATTTAGTGCGCCGCTGTGATTGCATCACAAGGACTTGTGACCATGTCACAGCGGTTTGTAACCAAATCACATCGGCTGGTGATTTGGCTCATTTACTCGTCACAATCACCCGCATAGTTTCTGTACCGGGGCAAAGCCGTGGGGTGTGCGATGAAGCGCGGCGTCGATGATTCGATTTCTTTCGAGCCGGGGGAAATGCCTCGCAGTTATGAAGCGATAGCTCAACAAGGTATTTTTTCGTTCCTGTTAATGCACGAGAGAAACACGCACTGCAAACAAACCTATCGACCCGCGACGGGGTCTCGCATCCGTTAGTCTCTCCGGCAGTACCCAGACTGTAGAGAGCATCTGGTAGCCCGGAAAGTCGGTATGTAATGGGCGCGGGCTTCCTATCACCGGATCAGGCGACTTATTGGGTGATCCCGGGTCGCGCGCTGTTTATTGCGCTGCACGTCCTGGGCCTGGGGGCCTTTACCTACATTGCGAGCAAGCGCCTAGTTCCGCTGTTTCGTGGGGCACTCGATTTTCGCTGGGACCGACCACTTGTACGGTTACAGCGGCTCTTGCAGTTTTGGCTTGCTCAGTGGAAACACCCACGATATCCGGGCGCTGGCACGCTGCACATTTTGATCTTCACCGGATTCATCCTGCTGTCCATCCGCGCATTCAGCCTGCTGATATTCGGTGCCCACCAGGATCTTGGGGCGCTCTATGATACGGGAGCACTCCGGCATCTCTACGAAATAGTCACGGACTATGCGGCGACAGTGGTGTTTGCGTGCATGGTTGTCGCTATCGCTCGCCGGGTCGTTTTTAAACCGGCGCGGTACGCCGTGCCAGGCAGAAACGGAAAGACGCGGAACGCGGATGCCGTGTTCCTGCTGGTACTGATAGCCATCTTGATGGTGGCCGACAGCCTGTCCGAGGCCACCAAGAACGCGGGGCTTTTGCATCAGGGGCAGATTGCGTCCCTGCCAGCGGTAATGTCGCTACCGTGGATGATGGGAAGCGTCCTCGGTGCCACGTCGTTGTCGACAGTTTGGAGACTCTTCTGTGGTGCTTACATTCTTCACCAGCTGACCTTCTACTTTTTGCTGTGCTACCGACCGTTTGGAATTCAGTTCCACGTGGAGACGTCCTTATTCAACGTGTTGTTTTCGAAGCTGGATCGGGGAACGGTCAAACCGGTGAAGTGGGGCTTGTCTGAAGAGCAGTCGATTCGCCTGAAATCGATCGGGGTGAAGCGGTTTGAGGACTTCACCTGGAAGCACATGCTGGACTTCTACTCTTGCGCCGATTGCGGGCGCTGCTCGGACAATTGCCCGGCGAATGCGGCGGGAAGGCCGTTGTCTCCCAGATTCCTGACCACCAAGGCCAGAGATTACAGCTTCGACCACTATCGAGTGTTCGGACATTCTAATGGAGGGCAACCGCTGATCGGCGGTATTTACTCAGCCGATGAAATCTGGTCGTGCACGACCTGTGGCGCTTGCGAGGAAGAATGCCCGCTGCTGATCGAGTACATCGACAAGATCGTTGACTTGCGCCGCGGACTAATTGACGACGGCAAGGTCCCGCAAACGCTACAGAAGCCGTTGCGGGCGCTGGAAAGTCGAGGCAACCCGTACGGCAAGCTGGAGAAAAAGAGGGCGGATTGGGCCAAGAGCAAAGATGCCGCAGGTAACGGTGAAGTCCGAATCCTGGATGGCGAGTATTCGGCCGCGACCCTCTATTTCGTTGACAGCATTACTTCCTATGACGACCGCATGCAATCCATTGCGCGGGCGACCGCAAGAATTCTCACCCGATGCGAAGAAAATTTCGGAATCTTAGGCCCCAGAGAAAAAGACAGCGGGCATGAGGTACGGCGTTTTGGCGAAGAGACATTGTTCAGGGCCCTGCGCGACGACAATCTAGACGCCATCAGAACCTCCGGTGTACGGAGGATCGTCACTGCAGATCCGCACGCGTATAACGCCCTGAAACATGACTATGAAAGGGGCCCTTGGGGGGAAAGAGCCAGCCCGACCGATTGGCACATGCCTCCCGTGGAACACGTAAGCCAATCGATTGCGCGCCTACTCAGGGTTGGTCGACTCAAGTTCAAACCCATAGAAAACGCCGGGGACGTTTATACGTATCACGATCCCTGTTATTTGGGACGCCACAACGGAGTGTATGAGGACCCGCGTGTGGTTCTCGACGCAATCCCCGGTTTGCGGCGGGTGGAGATGAAGCGTTCCCGCGATCGATCGTTCTGCTGTGGCGGAGGCGGGCTAATGCTGTTCTACGAACCCAAAGAGGAACAAAGGATGGGGGTGGTCCGGGTGAGGATGGCCGCAGAAGCAGGAGCGAATGTGATGGTCACGGCGTGTCCCTTCTGCATGACCAATATTGAGGATGCCATCAAGGTCGCGGGCTTGGAAGGAAAGATGACCGCGATTGACTTGGCGGAACTGGCCGACAAACAGATGAGTGACGAAAACCAGAAAGGCTTGAAGGAACTGCAACGGCAGAATGAATTGGTTGTCGTGAGTAAGTGACGTTACCGCGAGGAACTTGATGGACGTGGCCGAAGCCAATCGGGGAGGCGCAACGTGGAAATCCTAGTTTGTGTAAAACGAGTGCCGGACACCTCGGAAAACGAAATTGAACTAAACAACGCCGGTAACGACATCGAGCGGGACGATCTGGTGTATTCGGTCAACGAAGCGGACAACTACGCGGTCGAAGAGGCTTTGCAGATCGTCGCTCGAGAAGGTGGGCACGTCACTGTGGCGACCGTAGGGAATGACCAGGACGAGGAAGCGCTGCGGCGAGAGATGGCCATGGGAGCGCATCAGGGTGTGTTGCTCTCCGATGAAGCGTTCGACGGTTGCGACGGCAAAGGCATTGCAACCGTTCTGAAGGCCTACGTGGCGAAGAATCACTTTGACTTGATTCTGACCGGGGTGCAGGCCGAGGACGGGGCCGCACAGGTTGGTGGAATGTTGGCGGCCATGCTGGACTATCCGTTTGCCTCCCTGGTGACTTCCATCGAGCGCGTTGAACCAACAAAGCTGGAAATCAGCCGGGAAATCGAAGGTGGCGGCAAGGAGGTGAACGAGATTGATTTGCCGTGCGTGCTTTCGATTCAGACCGGAATCAATGAGCCGCGCTACGTGGGGATGAAAGGGATTCGTCAGGTGGCCTCTGTGGATATTCCGACGCTTGGCGCCTCGGAGTTGGGCTTAGACGAAGGATCAATCGGGCTCGCCGCAGCAAAAGTGAAACGCCTGGATTATTTCGTACCTGCCACGGGAAAAGGAGCGGAGATTCTGAAGGGCAGCCGAAAAGAGATTGTGGAGAGACTGATTGAGTTGCTGAAGGCGAACGGAGGGTTGAAATAATGGACCGCATTTTTGCCTATATCTCGCACAAAGATGGCGTAGCAGACGACACAGCAGCGGAATTTGTTACCGCGGCCAAGAAAATTGACGCCGCCGCAATCCGGATCGCCGTGGTCACCGGGTGCGGCATGGAACTCGATAAGGTCTGCAAAAGCCTTGCCGGTGACTACGCCGAGATTTGGAAGGTGGATAACCAAGCAATCGCCTACCCCAACGCTGAGCTGATTCGAAAGGTGCTAGTCGACTTGCTGCCCGGCGGAGGCACATTGCTGGTGGCGCACAATCACTTTGGGATGGACTTGTCGCCAGGGCTTTCGGTGAAGTTGCGTTCTGCCTTTGTGTCCGACGTGGTGAACATTGAAGGCATAGAGGGGACTGAACTGAAGCTGGTGCGCCAGGAGTTTGGTGGGCAAGTGAGCACGCACATAAAGTGTGACATCTCCTCGGGTGCAGTTCTCAACATTCGACCGGGCGCGTTCAAACCCCGGGAACCGGAAGGTCTGAACGGACGTGTGGTCGATAAGTCCGCACTGGTGGGTACATTGGCAGCGAAGCGCCGCTTTGTGCGAACGATTGCGGTAGAAGCTGGTGGAGTGGACATCACCAAAGAGCTGGTTCTGGTGTCCATTGGGCGAGGCATCCAGGAGCGGGACAACGTAGCGATTGCTGAGGAACTGGCCGAGGCAATGGGAGCGGTGGTGAGCTGCTCGAGGCCGGTAGTAGACGCCAAGTGGTTGGAGAAGTCCCGCCAAGTGGGCTCATCCGGGAAAACCGTGAAACCCAAGGTGTACCTGGCTTGTGGAATTAGCGGTTCCTTCCAGCATTTGGCCGGGCTCAAAGGCAACCCATTCGTGGTAGCCATTAATAAAAACCCAAAGGCTCCCATCTTCCAAGTGGCGGAGGTCGGAATTATCGACGACATTCTGGAGTTCTTGCCCGAGCTGACGACGCAAATTCGCGAAACCGCGGTGATGAAGCATTGAAAGTGAGGCTGTGGCCATGATCGCGAAAAAAACCCTGAACCTGAGCTTGAAATCGCTGCACGACTTTGCAAAGAAACGGCTCCCGGACGAGGTGCTTCGGGACTTGGATGATCGCGACGAATGCCCCGTGGAGATCGTGCGGCATATGTGCAGCCCCGACAAACTGGGCATCCAGCTTCTTTTCATCCCCGAAGAGTTCGGAGGCTTAGGCGGGGGCGCCTTCGACGTATATGTGGTCTGTGAGGCGTTGGCGCGGATCGACCTGGGGATTGCCACCTCGGTGCTGGCCACATTTCTTGGCAGCGATCCCATCCGAGTAGGGGCCACACCCGAGCAGAAAAAACGCTGGTTGACGCGCATTGCGGAAGAAGGATTGTTATTCGCTTACGGGGCCACTGAGCCGGAAGCCGGCAGCGACCTGGCGGCGCTGCGAACGACGGCAGACCGGGTTATCCGGGATGGGCAAATTGTCGGTTACAAACTTAACGGAAGTAAGCAGTGGATCAGCAATGGAGGCGTGGCTGACGCGTACAGCGTATTGGCAAACACGCCGGGCGGGCCAAGTTGGTTCGTGGTCGAAAAGGGTGTCGCCGGATTCAGCCATGACGAACCAGAAGACAAGCATGGCATTCGCCTGAGCAACACCGCAGCTCTGGCGTTCAACGACGCGTATGTGGACGCCGACCGATTGGTTGGCGGAGTGGAAGGCCAGGGATTGAATCAAGCGCAAGCGGTATTCGGCTACACCAGGCTGATGGTTGCGGCCTTTGGCCTCGGAGCAGGTTGGGCCGCCCTGGATCGCGCAATTCCCTACTCGACCAAGCGCATTCAAGCCGGCGCGCCGCTTTCGGAAAAGCAGGGTTACACGCACAAGTTGATTGTTCCACACGTGGCTCGACTGGAAGCAAGTCGCGCGTTCATCGAAGAAACGGCCGAGCGCATCGACGCAGGCGAAGGAAGTCTGAACACCGAAGGGGCCATCGCCAAGTACATGGCTACGGAAGCCGGGAACATGGCAGCGGACGCGAGTATCCAGGCGCTCGGCGGGTACGGTTACACGCATGAGTACATGGTGGAAAAGATAAAGCGTGACGCTCGCATTACCACCATTTACGAAGGCACCTCGGAAATCATGGAGATGACCATTAGCCGCGATCGTTGGCAGCTGCATTTGAAAACGCGGGGGCAACACTATCACGAGCTGGCGCGGGCACAGGAAGCGTTGCACGTCCGGCAGCCGAATGTAGGGGCAAATATTGCCGCGCTGGCGCTGCATGGACTGGCGGAAGTGATGGAACGAGCACGCGTTGGGCATCTGACGCGCCACCAGCACATTCTGTTGCGACTGGGCGAATTGATAGCCTACGCCGAATGTGCGGCTTGCCTGGCTCGCCGGGCATCACGAATGGCCGCAGGAAAGCTCCACGAAAAAGCGAACACACGCTTCGATGGGAATGCGTTTGCGGCATTGAGTCGAATTTTCGCGCGCGAAGCCGCTCTTAAGGTGAGCCAAGACGGACTGCGCTGGATCGTCGGAGCTGGCGGGGTAGACGATGCACAAGTGCCGGCGTTTGCAACCAGCCTGGGAATGCCGGCCATTCACCGAGCGCAGTCTGGCTTGATCTCGGACATGGATTTAGCCGCCGATGTGCTCTACAACCGGGTGGTGAAGCGCACCGGACTCGCCGCCTAACACCGAACAAGCAGAACTGGCCAGGGCTGGAGTGCCAGAGCCTGTCGCCGTCCTGCTTGAGAAGGAGCGTCATCATGGAAAGCACAGCTCATCGGGCAATTGCGGTCGTCGGTGTAGGAGCCATCTTGCCGGATGCCGGCAACGCGGCAGCCTTCTGGGAAAACGTGAAGAACGGGCGGTATAGCGTCAGCGAAGTGAAGAAAGACCGCTGGGATCCGGACCGTTATTACGACGCAGACCACAATGCGCCAGACAGAACGTACTCAAAAATCGGCGGATGGGTGCGCGAGTACGTGTGGGATCCGGTCAAGTGGCATCTCCCAATACCCCCTCGTGTGGTTGGCGCCATGGATGACGCGCAGAAGTGGGCGATCGCTTGCACGCGTGAGGCTCTAGAAGACTACGGTTACCCGAAGCGACCGCTGGATACCGACCGCACGGCGGTGATTCTAGGCAATGCCATGGCGGGCGAAAAACACTATCTGACGGCGTTGCGTGTGTTTTTCCCGGAGTATGCCGGAGAGCTGGAGGCGAGTGAGGGTTTCGCGGCCTTGCCGCAAGCCATACAGCGGGACATCTTGCGGGAGTTCCACGACAGGATGGCCAAGAGCCTTCCGGAGGTCACCGAAGACAGCATGCCCGGTGAACTCGCAAACTGCCTCGCGGGGCGTATCGCCAATATCTTCAATTTTCATGGAGCAAACTTTGTGACCGACGCCGCGTGCGCATCGGCGATGGCTGCAATCACCGCGGCAGCGGAAGGTTTGATCGAACACGATTTCGACGTAGCCGTGACCGGCGGGATTGACCGCAACATGGGTGCCCCGACTTTCGTGAAATTCTGCAAGATTGGAGCGCTGTCGGCCACCGGCACGCGGCCCTACGCGGAAGGAGCCGATGGCTTCGTCATGGGTGAAGGGGCGGCAATCTTTTTGCTGAAGCGCCTGGCGGACGCCGAGCGTGACCAGGACAAGATCTACGCTGTCTTGCGGGGCATGGGCGGGTCTAGTGACGGCAAGGGCAAAGGCATCACCGCGCCCAATCCGGTTGGGCAGAAGTTCGCCATTGAACGCGCATGGCAGAATGCCGGCTTGTCGCCGGCCACGGCCACTTACACTGAAGGACACGGCACATCGACCCGGGTAGGCGACGTTGTCGAGGTGCAAAGCATGGCGGAAGTGCTGAGTGAGTTTCACCTGCCGCCGAAGTCTGTCGCGCTTGGGTCGGTGAAGTCCAACTTTGGGCATCTGAAGGGCGCTGCCGGTGCTGCGGGACTGCTCAAGACGGTTCTGGCGCTGCGAGACAAGGTGCTACCCCCCAGTGTCAATTGCCAGCGTCCTAACCCGGACATCGATTTTGCGCACTCACCACTTTACGTCAACACTTCTCTGAGACCGTGGACCGTGCCGGATGGCGGCACCAGACGAGCCGGTCTGAGCGCCTTCGGGTTCGGCGGCACCAACTTTCATGCAGTGCTCGAAGAATATATTCCGGGGAAGTTGAACGGCAATGGCAAACGGCTGTTCGCAACCAGCACGACATCCACCGCCGAGGGAAATCACCAGGCCGTGACGGCCAAGGTTGAGGGGGCCGGGAGCACTCAGGTTCGAGATTCTCTTAAGGCGCCTTTGCGTGGTGCTTTGTTGGTCGGCGCAGGTTCGGTGGCTCAGCTATTGGAGCGCCTGCGATCAATCCAGAAGGATGCTGAGACGGGCCACGCGCCAGCACCTGCAGCACCAAATCTCTCGGATCTGAACGCGCTGGAACGTGTGGCGATCGATTATGCAGACGCAGCTGACCTGGCAGGCAAATGCATCAAGGCGCTGCAAGCATTGGCCACAAACCAAGCAGCGGTCTGGAAGGCCCTACGTCCACAGGGCATTTTCCGCGGAAGCGGGCCCGCGCCAAAGGTGGCGTTTCTCTATACGGGGCAGGGATCGCAGTACGTCAATATGTTGGCAGGATTGCGCGCGATCGAACCGATTGTGGCGGAAACATTTGCGGAAGCTGATCGGGTGATGACCCCGCTGCTGGGCAAACCACTATCCGAGTTTATTTTCGTGAATCAAGCTGACGAAAGGGCCGTGGCCAAGGCGGAAGATGACCTCCGGCAAACCGCATTCACGCAGCCTGCCGTCCTGGCTACCGATCTTGCTCTGACCCGCCTGCTGGCCGCTTATGGCATCGAGCCGGACATGACCATGGGCCACAGTCTGGGTGAATATGGCGCGCTGGTCGCGTCTGGGGCTCTCCCCTTTGCGGACGCCCTTGAGGCAGTGAGTGCACGCGGGCGAGAAATGACATGCGTATCCATGAAGGATAACGGCCGGATGGCCGCCGTTTTCGCGCCCATCGCCGAAATCGAGCGAATTCTGAAGCTGGTGGATGGTTATGTGGTGATCGCCAACATCAATAGCGATCAACAGGCAGTGATTGGGGGCGCCAGTGGCGCGGTTGACAAAGCTTCCGGGATTTTCGCCAAGGCGGGATACAACGTAGTACAGCTGCCGGTAAGCCACGCCTTCCACACCGCTATCGTCGCGCCTGCAAGCGAACCACTGCGACGGACCTTGCAGCAACTGCGCCTAGAATCGCCGCGAGTCCGCACGGTGGCGAACGTCAGCGGCGACTTTTATCCCATGGGCCCTGGCGTGCTGCCCGAAATGTTGGAAATTCTGGCCAAGCAAGTTGCGTCGCCGGTGCAATTCGTAAAAGGGTTGCGGACTTTGTATGAGGCCGGTGCGCGGGTGTTTGTCGAAGTGGGTCCGAAAAAGGCGCTGCAAGGCTTCGCCGAGGATGTCTTGGGCGAGCGCGGCGACGTTTTATCGCTGTTCACCAATCATCCCAAAGTCGGGGAGATCGCAGCATTCAACCAGGCTTTGTGTGGGCTTTACGCCGCAGGATTGGGCCACGGCGCCGCTGAACAAAGTATGTCGCACCGGGGACCTGAGCTATTAGAGCAGAGTTCCCCAGAGAAATTGCCCAAGCCGACGACAAACAGAACAGACGGTGCGGTGCCAGGCTCGGTTTCATCGAATGGTGATCGCTACGTGGAACTCGGGCGCCTGTTTGCGGACACCCTCGAACAGGGATGGCGAATCTGGAAAGGCGACCAGGCGCCACCGGCAACTCGACCGGTGGTTATTACCGGAGCCGCGCTGGGATTGCCCGGGACGGAACGTGTTTTCGATGACGCGAATGTCGGGCGCATTCTGCAGGGGGAGCAATTCATCGATGTGATTCCCACCCGCGAGCGCCAGGCAATGTTAGACAAGCACATCACCCGGTTAGTGAAGAGCGATCAAGGGGCACCGGTATTCGAAACCATTACCAATGAGGCAGACGTGATCAAGCTGGCGGGCCGTGCCCGCGGGTTCGACTTGGAAAAGGAGTTCGGAGTATCGGGCGAGCGTGTTGCCGCACTCGATCATGTCACAGCATTGGCGATCGCCGCGGGCATGGATGCGTTACGCGACGCAGGCATCCCGTTGGTGATGCGCTACAAGACCACCACCAAAGGCACGCAATTGCCGGATCGCTGGGCATTGCCGGATTCGCTGCGGGACGATACCGGCGTGATTTTCGCATCGGTGTTTCCCGGCTACGACTCGTTCGCCGACGAAATGTCACGCTACTATGCGGATCGGGAAAGGCGCGACAAACTGACCATGCTGCAGAGCTGGTTCGAGCGCCTGGCGGAGGCCAACGGATACTCCGGACTGTTGCAGGAAGTCACGTGGCAGATCGAAAAGTTGCGCACGGAAATCGGAAAAGAACCGTACACGTTCGAGCGGCGTTTCTTATTCAAGACGCTGTCCATGGGGCACTCGCAATTCGCGGAATTCATCGGAGCGCGCGGACCGAACACTCAAATCAACGCGGCCTGCGCCAGCACCACCCAAGCCATTTCCGTGGCGGAAGACTGGATAAACTCCGGGCGATGCCGCCGTGTGCTGATCGTATCAGCGGACGATATAACCACAGACCATCTGTTGGAATGGTTTGGCGCGGGGTTTCTGGCCAGCGGCGCAGCGGCAACCGATGACGTGGTCGAAAACGCGGCGATCCCGTTTGATCGCCGGCGTCACGGAATGATCGTGGGCATGGGCGCCGCGGCGATGGTGGTGGAGAGTGAAGAGGCAGCGCGAGAGCGCGGCATTCGGCCCATCTGCGAAGTACTGAGCGCAGTGACAGCGAACAGCGCGTTTCATGGCACGCGCCTGGATGTGCAGCATATCGGTCAGGTCATGGAAAATCTTGTGGCACGGGCCGAAGCAAGCGCCGGGATCAGCCGCAAGGAAATCGCAGCGCATACGCTATTTGTTTCTCACGAAACGTACACGCCGGCCCGGGGCGGCAGCGCCTCTGCGGAAATTTCCGCACTACGCCATGTATTCGGGGATGTGGCGGACCAGATTGTAATCACAAACACCAAGGGATTCACCGGACATGCGATGGGTGCTGGGATCGAAGATGTGGTAGCGGTGAAAGCATTGGAAACGGGATGGGTACCACCGGTTGCCAATTTCAAGGAAGTGGACCCGGAACTGGGCGCTCTGCACTTATCCAAGGGCGGGATTTACCCGGTGGAGTATGCCCTGCGACTGGGCGCAGGCTTTGGTTCGCAGATCAGCATGACGCTTTGTCGCTGGATCGCCACCAAGGACGGAGCGCGTCCAAATCCGGATGCTTTGGGCTACTCCTCGCGAATCGCTGATACTCGTTCGTGGAGCAATTGGCTCACTCGAGTCTCTAATCAGCCAGCAGCGAAGCTGGAAGTCGTTCAGCGGACCCTGCGGGTGCAAGACCAGCAAACTGTAGCGCGCAGCTTGGAGACTCCTTCAGAATCAATCCGAGTTACAGAAGGCCGAGGCCCCATCAAGGGACCGTTGGCCGCAGCCGCACAAGCGGTGCCTTCTGGCAAACCCGAAATCACCACGGCGCAGACCATTAAATCGCAGCGGGAAAGTGCAGCTCCAGTACAAACAACGAGTCCTTCGGCGGTCATGCAGGCAGTGGCCTCTCAGACGCCGATGCCGTGGAAAGCTGACGACGCTACGGATTCCGTGAAACAGAAGGTGCTGGCGCTGGTTTCCGAGAAGACTGGTTATCCAGCCGATATGCTGGATCTGGACCTGGATCTTGAAGCGGACCTGGGCGTGGACACGGTCAAGCAGGCCGAAGTGTTCGCCGCTATCCGTGAGTTTTACAACATTCCGCGCGACGAAAATCGTAGGTTGCGAGACTTCCCGACCCTGGCCCATGTCATTCGATTCGTTTATGAGAAGCGGCCAGATCTGGCTGGGCCGATCCTCGCACCCCAACTGACCAGCGCGCAAAGACAAGAGCTTCCAAGCATCGAACCTCAACCGGTTGCGGTCGAAGCCAAGGCTGCGACACCTGCGATGACAACGGATGCGGTGAAAGATCGCATCCTCGCTTTAGTGGTGGAGAAAACCGGGTATCCCAAAGAAATGGTGGACTTGGACCTCGATTTGGAAGCCGATCTGGGTATTGATACGGTCAAACAAGCAGAGATGTTCGCAGCAGTACGGGAAATCTATGCGATCCCAAGGGACGAGAATCGCAAGCTACGCGACTACCCGACCCTGTCGCATGTGATCAGATTTGTATATGAAAAACGTCCAGACCTGGCTAGTTCCCCCGGGGAGGCAGCAATCCGTGTTTCACCGACACCGGTGGTGGAGAATACTTCGACAATAACTGAGACCGCCGTCGCGGCTGCGCAGGCCCTTGCTCCCACAACGAGCACGACCACCGGCGCGCTTTCGACTGATGTCGTTAAGGAGAGAGTGTTGGACATCGTGGCCGCGAAAACCGGCTACCCAAAAGACATGTTGGATTTGGATCTGGACCTGGAGGCCGATCTGGGGATTGACACCGTCAAGCAGGCGGAAATGTTTGCTTCCGTACGCGCAGCGTTCAACATTCCCCGTGACGAAACTTTGAAGCTGCGTGATTTCCCGACGCTGGCGCGAGTCATTCAATTCGCAAAGGACAGAATCACCGGCACTATTTCGACACCTGCAGTTGAGCAGGATGCAGCTCCGGCAAGCGCCGAACCAGCGAAGACCGGAGCAATGACACCAGTAGTCTTGACGGCTGCGCCTGTTGCGGCTGAGCGGCCGGTTCCACTTTCGCTTGATCTGGCAAACGCAATACCTCGCCGGGTGCCTGTGCCGATCTTGCGTCCGCCACTGAAGCTGTGCAAACCAACGGGCGTGTCTTTGACGTTCCACCAGCGCGTCGTGGTTATGCCGGACAAAAGCGGAGTCGCAGATGCTTTGGCTCAGCAACTGCAAGCAAGAGGCGCCGAAGTTTTGAAGGCGGACCGAGATTGGGGTCCGGAAACGCTGGTCGCGGAACTGAGGAAATGGAGCAGCGAAGGTCCAATCGCCGGAATCTACTGGTTGCCAGCGCTGGATGTTGAAGGTGATCACAACAAGATGGATTTGCCGGTTTGGCATGAGGCGCTGCGTGTGCGGGTCAAATCGCTCTATTACACGATGCGCACGTTATATGACCAAGTCGGGGAGGCAGGAAGGTTTCTCGTCTCCGCATGCCGCTTGGGCGGACAACATGGTTATGACGACACCGGCGCGATCGCTCCGCTTGGCGGAGCAGTGACAGGATTCACGAAGGCGTTCAAGCGAGAGCGGAACGCCGCGTTAGTTAAGGCGGTGGACTTCGGTCTAGAGGCTCAGCCGCCAGAGATAGCTGAACTATTGATTGAAGAGACCCTGCGTGATCCCGGTGCCGTGGAGATCGGCTACAAGATGGGACTGCGCTGGAGCGTCGGACTCGAAGATCGATCTGCGGCAGACGGTCAAACCGGTATGGTGCTCGGAGGCAGCTCGGTGTTTTTGATCACCGGTGCAGCCGGGAGCATCGTGTCTGCAATTACGGCGGACCTGGCCGCGGCATCCGGTGGCACGTTTTACCTGCTCGATTTAGTGCCGGAACCGGACCCCAGCGATCCCGATCTCAGACGCTTTGTAGATGATAAGGAAAGCTTAAAACGTGACCTGTTCGCGCGCCTTCAGGCGCGGGGTGAACGGGCCACACCGGCATTGGTGGAAAAAGAACTGGCCACCCTGGAACGCGCAGTGGCTGCCCGCAATGCGGTGGAATCAGTCCGAGCGGCAGGCGGCACGGCGCATTATTTTGCTGTCGATCTCACCGACGGCGTGGCGGTGGCCAAGGTGGTCAATAAGGTACGCGAAAAGAGTGGACACATTGATGTGTTGTTACATGCCGCGGGACTCGATAAGAGCCATAGTTTGCTTGATAAAGAGCCGCGTGAATTCGATCTGGTGTTCGATGTTAAGTCGGACGGTTGGTTTAATCTGCTATCCGCCATCGGAGACATGCCGCTGGGCGCCACGGTAGCGTTCAGTTCCATTGCCGGGCGTTTCGGCAACACCGGACAAACCGACTACAGTTCGGCGAACGACCTACTGTGCAAGATCGCGTCGAGTTTCCGGAGCACCCGACCCGCCACCCGCGCCATAGCCATTGATTGGACGGCATGGAGGGGCATCGGCATGGCCAGCCGCGGTTCAATTCCAACGATCATGGAACAGGCTGGAATCGACATGTTACCGCCGGAAGCGGGTATTCCCGTGATCCGGCGTGAGCTCATGACGGGAAACACGCGAGACGAAGTGGTCGTCGGGCAGCGTCTTGGGGTGCTCATGGATGAATGGGACGCGAGCGGCGGACTAGATGCTCATGCAGATGAGGCGTTCGCGCTGGAGCACAGAGGCGCGCACGGCCCAATGATTGGCACGATCACCCGAATGGGACTCTATCATCCGTTTACCATGGAAACGACCTTGAACCCCACAGTCCAGCCGTTTCTTTATGACCACAAGATTGAAGGCACACCAGTTCTTCCCGGGGTGATGGGACTGGAGGCGTTTGCGGAAGCCGCTTTGTGGTTGCTACCGGGCTGGCAGGTGACGGCCGTTGAAAACGTCGCGTTCCTGGCGCCATTCAAGTTTTACCGCAACGAGCCGCGCACGCTGACCATCCAGGTGGTGTTCCGCGCTGACGGCGACACGGTCATTGCGAGTTGTGGTTTGATCGGCTCGCGAACACTTCCCAACCAGGACCAGCCGCAACTGATGACTCATTTCACGGCACAGGTGCGCCTGGCGAGGCAAACGGAGAAGGCACGAAGTACTCATGCACCGGGCGTCCCAACCCCGCCAATTATTAACGCAGGCCAGATCTACCAGCTGTATTTTCACGGACCAGCATACCAAGTACTTGAACGAGCGTGGCACGAAGGTGATCGCATGATCGGCAAAATGGCCACGCATTTGCCAGTCAATCATGTTCCGCCGGAGAAGCCCACGGTGCTCGAGCCGAGGTTAATCGAACTTTGCTTCCAGACCGCCGGCCTATGGGAAATGGCCACGCTAAGAAAAATGGGGTTACCGCAGCAGATCAAAAGCGTGCGTCTGCTGCATCCGGCGCCAAGTTCCGAACACAATTTTTATGCGCTAGTCACTCCGAAGGTGGACGGGACAGTTTTCTTTGATGCGGAAGTAGTGGATGAGGCTGGGACGCCATACGTGGAGTTGCAAGGGTACTCTACCATTGCGCTTCCCGGCACGGTGAATGTCGAACCCCTAAAGGTTGTGCAAGCTGCTGCCGCTTGAGGAGTGTTCCAACCAACCCGGTTGCCGGAAGATAGGGGGGCCATATGGGACGGGATTTTCGACGTGTGGCTATCGTCAACCGCGGCGAAGCGGCCATGCGTTTCATTCACGCGGCGCGGGAATTCAATCAAGAGCATCAAACGTGTTTGCGTACCATCGCTCTGTACACCGAGCCCGACCGAAAGGCGATGTTCGTCCGTGAAGCAGACGAAGCAGTGTGCCTTGGCGCGGCTCACTCGGTGGATCCAACGACGCAACGCCCCAAGTGCAGGTACGTAGATTACCAGCTGCTTGCTCAAGCGCTGACCGCCGCGCGAGCTGATGCAGTCTGGGTAGGATGGGGATTCGTAGCCGAACACGCGGCATTCGCGGACCTCTGCCAGGAGATGGGAATCGTTTTTATCGGCCCCGATGGCGACGTCATGCGTCGCCTGGGCGACAAAATCTCCTCGAAACGTTTAGCCGAAGAACAAAACATACCTATCGCGCCTTGGAGCTTTGGGCCGGTGGAAACGCTCGACGACGCCCTTAGCCATGCGGAACAACTGGGCTATCCTCTGCTCGTAAAAGCCACGGCCGGAGGCGGAGGTCATGGAATCCGGCGCGTGAACACGGCGGTAGAACTCCCGCAAGCCTTCGAGAGCGCCCGAGCCGAAGCCCACAAAGCTTTCGGCGACCCGACTGTGTTCATGGAACAATTCATCCCAGACGCGCGTCATGTCGAAGTGCAGGTCATTGCCGACCTCTACGGAACCACCTGGGCCGTAGGCGTGCGGGACTGCACCATCCAGCGGCGGCACCAGAAGATTCTCGAAGAGGCACCCTCCCCAGCGCTCACCGCTGAACTGGATGAAGGCTTGCGCGACGCCGCGGTGCGGTTGAGTCGCGCCGCCGGCTACCACAGTGCCGGGACTGTCGAATTCCTCTACGACCCTGGGACCTGCCGCTTCATGTTCATGGAGATGAACACGCGATTGCAAGTTGAACATCCGGTAACCGAATGCACCACTGGCCTCGATCTTGTGAAGCTGCAGATACACATCGCGCGTGGCGGTCGTCTGGAGGGATCACCACCAAAGACCACAGGACACGCCATCGAAGTGAGGCTGAACGCCGAAGACCCTAGCAACCACTTCGCTGCCGCGCCGGGAACCGTGGAACGTTTCCGGTTCCAAGCCGGCCCTGGGGTGCGAATCGATACGGGTGTGGCCGAAGGCGATGTGGTGCCACCCGAGTTTGATTCCATGATCGCCAAGGTGATCGCCTACGGTCAGACCCGCGCGGAAGCACTATCCCGTCTTCGCCGCGCGATACAGGAAAGCGTGGTGGTCATCAGAGGTGGGGTCAGCAACAAATCGCTGCTCCTTGAACTGTTGAGCCGGCCTGAGGTCCAAGCAAGTAACGTTGACGTCGGTTGGATGGAACGCCTGGTGGCCAAGAACCAGCATGTCTCGAACAAGCATGCGGATGTGGCGCTGTTACAAGCGGCCATCGCCAGCTATGATCATGAACTCGCCGTCGAACAAACCCAGTTTTATGCCTCGGCACTCCGTGGGCGACCGCAGCTTCGCAGCGAAGTAGGCACAACAGCGGCGCTGCGTTATCGCGGCCAGCCGTATCAGTTTCGCGTGTTTCGTGTCGGCCCACATCAGTATCGTGTCGAAAGCGAAGACGCACGGGTCGATGTGGAAAGCAACCGTCTGGGGCACTTCGAATATTGGCTCAGGTGTTTTGGTCAACGTTTCAATGTGGTTTGCGTAGTGCAAGGGCTCAGCTTCCTGATTGAAGTTGATGGGGTAACGCACCGCGTCGAACGTGATGAGGGGGGCGTGGTGCATGCGCCTGCTCCAGCAGTGGTAGTTTCCGTGGCGGTCAAGCCCGGTGACCTGATTGGCACTGGAGATCGCCTGGTTATTCTGGAAGCGATGAAAATGGAGATGCAGGTGGTCGCACCGTTCTCAGGAAAGGTTCGCGAGGTATTAACCACTCGCAACGTGCAAGTGAATGCCGGCGCTCCGTTAGTGGTAATCGACCCAGTCGAGAACGATCAGATGGTGACAGCAAGGCATCGCGTTTCGGTCCGTTCGTCGGTCCCGAGCGTCGTCGAGGATAACGGCGGCTATTCGGGCTATTTGCACAATCTAGGCGATCTCCGGCAACTTACCATGGGTTTTGATGTCGACCACGCACACATCTCCCGGCTGCTGGACGCCGACTGGAGCCACGCCAGTAATGGCGACGATTACGAGATTGCCGAGCGCGAGAACGAAGTTTTGCAGATTTTCGCGGATATTTGCTCCTTATTCCACAAAGAGCCCGAGTCGGAAAGCCCTGCAAGCCGAGAAGCGCCTACGTGCGAAGCGTACCTGTTCTCGTACCTGCGCATGTTAGAGACGCGCGGCGACGGGCTTCCCCCAGCGTTTGTCGCGGCACTCGGTCGGGCACTAGCTCATTACGGAGTAAATACTTTGGAGTGTTCGCCGGAGTTGCGGGAGAGCCTATTTTGGATCTACAAGTCGCACCAACGCGTGGAATTACAGGTCGCGCTGATCCTGCGGGTGCTGGAACACAAGCTGAGATGCATAGAGAAATTGAGGCTGCAAGCACAGGAATCGTTTAAGCCCTTGCTCGATCAGATCATATCGTTGACCCGTAGGGCCTTTCCGGCGATCAGTGACCTGGGCCGGGAACTCCGTTATCGCTGTTTCGACCAGCCGGTGTTTGAGATGGTCCGCGAAAAGGTCTATGCACAAGCGGAGGAGCATCTAGCCTATCTGGCCACCTGCACGGTTGCGAAAGATCGTGCGGAACGGATTCGAGCGCTGGTGGAATGTCCGCAGCCGCTAGTCCGGTTCGCGGGGAGGTTCGCAGCAGCGGACCTAGGAATGCGCCAATTGCTGCTGGAGGTAATTACCCGCCGCTATTATCGCGTCGAGTCTCTGGAGAATGTCAGTTTGGGTGAAGTCAACAGGCAGCCTTGCCTGCAGGCTGAGTACGAAGAGGACGGCAATCGCGTCCACCTATTCACCAGCCAGGCTGAATTGGCAGGATTGCGGGACTCGATGCAGGCACTGTTTCCTCTGATTGAGCGGGTGCCTGTGGATAAGGATGTGGTGGTCGATTTTTATGTTTGGCATTTACTGCCCGTGCCACGTCCGCAATCCGCCGAGGAAATCTCCGCAATCTTCAATCAGATCAAGTTTCCGCGCGCAGTTCGCTGTATCGCAATGGTCATTTCGGGACCGGGTGGCGGGGACGGAATGGGCGCGGTGAACCATCTCACTTTTCGATTAGGAGACCACGGGTACGAAGAGGACAAATTGTATGGCGGTCTCCATCCGATGATGAGCCGTCGACTGCATTTGCAGCGATTTAGCAACTTTCGAATTCAGCGGCTGCCCTCCATTGAGGACGTTTATCTTTTTCACGCGGTCGGTCGCGAAAACCCGAATGACGAGCGGCTGTTTGCGGTAGCGGAAGTTCGAGATCTGACGCCAGTGCGCGACGAACACGGCCGAGTCGTGCAGTTGCCACATCTGGAGCGGATGTATGCCGAGGCTCTGGCGAGCATTCGGCTGTACCAATCGCGCCGTTCTGTTCGTGATCGCCTGTATTGGAATCGCATGTTTCTGTACGTGTGGCCACCGCTGTGCATTAAGGCCGATGAGTTTCAAAGCATCGTCCATCGCTTGGCCCCCGCGACCGACGGGTTGGGCTTGGAACAGGTTGTGCTTCGCGCTTGCATCCCTAGTCCCAAAACTGGAGAACTCCGCGAAATGGCCATTCGCATTTCCAGGCCTGCCGATGCCGGCTTGTTAATTACGTTTCGTCCAGAGGGAAAACTACAGCCCATAAAAGCCCTGACGGAATACGATCAGAAGGTCCTGCGGATGCGCAAACGCGGCCTGACCTACCCTTATGAAATCATCGAGATGCTGACCCCATCCCCCGAGGACACGCGCGCGGAGTTCCCCCCGGGTGAATTCACGGAATACGATCTAAACGCGAACCGTGAGTTGATTCTGGTCCAGCGTCCGTATGGCCAGAACAAAGCAAATATTATCGTGGGCGTGATCCGTAATTTCACCTCCAGGTATCCGGAAGGCATGCCACGAGTGCTACTGATGGGAGATCCGAGCAAAGATCTGGGTGCCCTGGCGGAACCGGAATGCCGGCGCATCATCGCGGGCCTGGATCTAGCCGAAGAGATGGGTGTACCGCTGGAGTGGTTTCCGATTTCCGCCGGCGCCAAGATTTCGATGGACAGTGGCGTTGAGAATATGGACTGGATCGCTCGGGTGTTGCGTCGCATCGTGGAATTCACCCAGCACGGCGGAGAAATAAACTTGATCATCAATGGCGTTAACGTTGGCGCGCAACCTTATTGGAACGCCGAATCCACGATGTTGATGCACACGAGAGGAATCCTGGTAATGACACCGCAATCATCCATGGTGCTGACCGGAAAACGCGCGCTGGACTATTCGGGTAGCGTGTCGGCGGAAAACAACGAAGGAATTGGCGGGTACGACCGAATCATGGGGGTAAACGGACAGGCGCAGTATTGGGCCAAGGATATAGGTGAAGCTTGCCGCATTCTGTTTCGTCATTACGAACACACCTATGTCGCACCGGGCGAAGCTTTCCCGCGCAGAGCACTGACAAGGGATCCCATCGATCGCGATGTGCGGACGTACCCACACGCCAAGACGGGCAGCGACGAGTTTTCCGTGGTTGGCGACATCTTTTCCGATGAAACCAATCCCGGACGCAAGAAGTCGTTTGACATTCGTACCGTGATGATGGCCACGGTCGATCAGGATCTTGCGCCGTTGGAGCGATGGTCCGGCATGCGCGGAGCGGAAACTGCCGTTGTTTGGGATGCGCATCTTGGTGGCTATCCGGTTTGCCTCATCGGCATTGAGTCCCGCCCGGTACCGCGACTGGGATTTGTACCCGCTGACGGGCCGGAGCAGTGGTACGCGGGCACACTTTTTCCACTGGCTTCCAAGAAAGTGGCTCGAGCCATCAACGCCGCCAGCAACAACCGGCCGGTGGTGATTCTGGCGAATCTCTCGGGATTCGATGGCTCGCCGGAATCAATGCGCAAACTGCAGTTGGAGTACGGAGCAGAAATTGGCCGGGCGGTGGTTAATTTCAAAGGTCCGATGGTGTTTTGTGTGATTTCACGGTATCACGGCGGCGCGTATGTGGTGTTCTCGAGGACGCTGAATGAACAGCTTCAAGTAGCGGCGTTAGAAGGAACGTATGCGTCTGTTATCGGCGGCGCCCCCGCGGCCGCGGTGGTTTTCTCCAGTGAAGTGGAGGCGCGCACCCGCAAAGATGCTCGCCTGCAAGCGCTAAACGCGGCTATGGCGACTGCAGACGATGCGGAGAAGCGGCGCTTGCGAACCGAATGGGAAGAGCTCTTTAAGGCGGTGCAGTCGGAAAAACTCGGCGAAGTTGCCGCCGAGTTCGACCGCATCCATAGCGTACAACGGGCACTTCGAGTCGGAGCGTTACAACACATCTTGCCACCGCGCCAACTGCGTCCTTATCTGATCGGCGCTGTGGAACGTGGGCTTCGTACTGGACAGCATACGGAAACGGTTGAAGAAGAAATGACAACTACTTCGGAACGGGCGGCCGCGGCGGCGGTCTAAAGCGCTTCTTATGGACATGTGGTGGTTCGAACAGATAGCAGCCAATGTTCCTTCGGGAAACGACTGGCTAAGCCCGGCAGAGAGCGATCATCTGCGTGAGCTGCGATTCCCGAAACGACGTGCGGACTGGCTGCTCGGCCGCTGGACCGCCAAAAATGCGGTCGCTCTGGTGCTGGACATTCCCTCGGACTTGCAGACATTAGGCCGCATTGAAATACGCGCAAGACCTTCGGGTGCGCCGGAAGTTTTCGTAAAGAACGAAAACGCCCCCGTGGCCATTTCACTCAGCCACCGAACCGGCGTCGCGGCTTGCGCCATCGCTCCTTCAGGTGCTTCCGTCGGCTGCGACCTGGAGATAGCCGAGTCGCACGGAGAAGCGTTTGAGTCCGATTACTTTACGGCTGAAGAGCAGGCTCTTTCGAGAAGCTTCGCCACCGATCACCAGCGGGTGCAACTACTGGCCGTCCTTTGGAGTGCGAAGGAAAGCACACTGAAAGCCATGGGAGTGGGGTTGCGATGGGACACGCGTCAACTCACAGTGAGTCTTCCGGGTATCGGCACCATGGAAAGCAAGGCAAAATCAAACCAATACGGAGTTTTTTCGGGTGAACCAGCGTTGGGTGGGCATGACTGGAGTGCTCTGCAGGTCGGCCACGACGGCGGAGAAGCAATTCATGGCTGGTGGAATCAATCCGGCGACTTGGTGCGTACCATCGTAGCTATTCCACAAGCGAGTCCGCCCAAACCGTTGCTAGCTCGACCGGTCCATTTACCGTGACCTGGCAGTTGCTGCGTCCAGCCCCATGCTATGCTGGGCCAGCCAATTGCTAGCTCGGTACCCCGAGTATCGAAAAGAAGTGATGTCCAGATGGCCCGT